>OHMN01000022.1_pt1 | contig 148708 bp, 153 predicted proteins | sample 1569361 | NCBI WGS metagenome assembly OHMN01 (sample SAMEA3541508, study PRJEB24748) | human gut metagenome | biome: human gut; feature: human-associated habitat; material: faeces | place: China | collected 2012
GCTTCATTAGTAGCATATACTCTCTCAATATAAAGCGGGTAAGGATCTCCGAAAGCACTATATGTTTCTCTGCGGTGTTGCTCCGAATAGGGTTTACATAGCCGTATAGTCTCCTATACGCTGGTGAGCTCTTACCTCGCCTTTCCATCCTTACCACGGTAAAACCGGGCGGTATCTCTCTGTTGCACTATCCCTAGGGTCGCCCCCGGCGGCCGTTAGCCGTTATTCTGCCCTGCGGAGCTCGGACTTTCCTCAGATACACCCTTTCGAGTTATACCCGCGACTGTTCAGTCTGCTCGCAACGTTTATTTTATAAGATTTCTCTACCGCTGTCAATAGACAAACGTTCTTACATTTTTCTATATTTCTTGACTTTACGCATCTTTTTCTTTTTACTTTTATAAAGCAGCGTAAGTGTAATATACACAATTAGAAGAATGCCAATAATGATTGCAATGATAATAAACCAAAGGGAACTAAAAATATCTTTCATTACACTTCCAATTTGCAGTAATTGGCTTTTTTCCATAGATTCTGCTGCCACTAAGTTAATCGTGGTCAATTCCTGATTTGCATAACTAAGCGTAGCCGTACCAATGACATCTCCCTTTTTTACAGGTGCCTCTACTTTTTCAGGTAAATGCGTAGTAAGCATTACGCTGCTGGGATCTACATCAGACGGTAAAATGGTGGAAAAATCTTTTTCGGGCGACAGCAACAACCTGTCTTGATTCCAAACATAGTCTATTTTCACTTCCGCAACCGTATCTGTACTTTTCAGAATATCCTTTTGCTCCAAAGTTGTAAAAGCCCAACGATACAAATTTTTAGAATCTATCATCTCTCCGCGTTCTTCTATTTCTTTTCCATCGGCATCTACGGAAGGAGCCCCAAGTGCCACACATATATAAGTATAGCCATCATATACCGCGCTGGAAACCAGACAATAACCGGCTTGGTCATGAGAACCTGTTTTAATACCTTTTGCGTATTGATAATAATATGGATTATCCGCTGTATTTTCTGAAATCATCTTATTGGTAGTATATACCGTTCTTGATTTTGCACTTTTATTTGTAGCAGGTAACGTATAAAATGTTTGAGAGGTAATATACGAGAAATGTGGTAATGTCAACGCATATTTTGTGATTTGATATAAATCAGAAGCAGTGGTGTAATGTTCGTCATCATGTAATCCGTGAGGATTGTTAAAATGTGTATTGCTTAAACCAAGTTCTGCCGCCTTATCATTCATCATTTGTACAAAATTCTTGACAGCCTCTTCTCCCGTCGCACCTGTTTCCAATCCGCCCACATACTCTGCAAGTACTAAAGAAGCATCATTACCCGAAGGCACCATCATCAAACTCAGCAACTGCAGTGCTGTTAACTCCTCACCTGTAATAACACCCGCCATGGAACTTCCTGTACCTGTTAATGTCGGCTCAATATAGTCACTAACCGTAATTTTCGTACCCTCTAGGTCACTGATATGCTCTACTGCCACAATATACGTCATAATTTTGGTGCAAGAGGCCGGTTCTAACCTTAAATCCGCATCCTTCTCATAAACTACAGTATCTGTATCTAGGTTAGCCATATAAATTCCTTTGGATTTTGTTTCAAAATCGATATTAAATACCGCAGCTGAAGCAGATAATGCAGGTATCATCATGAAAACAACAAACAGAAATGCGATGCATGGAACTATCTTTTTTTTCATGGAAATTTTGCCTCCGTTATGATATGATGATTATAATCAAATTGAATAAAAAACATGTCGAAATTTCATCTAAAATTAAGTATACCAGTTCCTTTTCTAAATGAAAAGGGATTTTTCAGATTGTTAACAAATTGGAACAAATTTCAGGATAAGGAGGGTCTGTGTGATTTACATTACTGGAAATACGCATGGAGATATCAATCGTTTTGAAACAGAACAGACCAAAAAATTCACTTCCGAAGACTATCTTATCATTTGCGGTGACTTTGGCTTCATCTGGAACGGCGGAAAAAAAGAAGAAAAACAGCTGGAACGATTAAGCCAAAAACCATATACCATCTTATTCGTGGATGGCACCCATGAAAATTTTGATTTACTAAACGCTTATCCTACCAAACGATGGAACCAAGGAACAGTACACGAGATACGTCCAAATATTCTTCACCTAATGCGCGGAGAAATATTTGAAATAGATGGACACAGTATTTTCGCCTTTGGCGGCGGAGAAACAGAAGAAAAAGAAGTCTATATGGAAACCGGTAGATGGTGGCCCGAAGAAATGCCAACCCGCCAAGAAATGATTACAGGGGCAAAACATTTGTTTGATCATCAGTTAACAGTAGACTATATTATTACTCATGAGCCGTGCCCAAACCATGTAATGTCCGGCATGAGGCAAGATATTCATCGTTCTGCCTTGCATGCCTTTTTTGAGGAAATTCTCGTACAAGTAACATACAAACAGTGGTTTTTTGGAGCACAACATGTTGACCGTGCTATGAGTAATCGTCATATTGCGGTATTTGAACAAATCGTAGCACCGGATTTCCCAAATCCTTCTTCCTCCAAACGAGGCACCCGCAGAAAAAAATGACAGAAAGGAGCAGGATATGATGAAGATACTCCATACCTCTGACTGGCATCTTGGAAAAATGATTTATGGACGTTCTCTACTCCAAGACCAAGCACACTTTCTCAAAGAAGTGTTTCTTCCCACTGTGCAAAAAGAGCAACCCGATTGTGTAATATTAGCAGGAGATATTTTTGACAGGCAAATTGCACCTGTAGAAGCAATTCGTATGTTTGATGAAGTGCTTACTGAAATGAGTCGTCTCCAAATCCCCTTTGCTGTCATTTCAGGAAATCATGATGGTGCCGACCGTATTGCAGTGGGAGCTTCCATGCTGCGCAGCAGCGGTATCTACATTGCTACCAAATTAGAGGACGTGTTCTCCCCTGTGGTACTTACAAAGGGAAGCGAAACACTGCATCTGTATTTGCTTCCCTACATAGAACCCGCTGACGTACGTCAATATTTTCAAGACGAATCTATTCAAGGATTTCCCATGGCATATCAAGCAGTGATTTCCGCCATACAAGCAAATATGGACCAAACTGTGATTAATATCTTGGTAGGTCATTGTTTTGCTGCCGGAAGCCAAACATGTGATTCTGAAAGTGCCGTTTACGTAGGCGGCAGCGGAGAAGTTCCGCCTTCGTTGTTTCAAAGTTTTGATTATACTGCTTTGGGACATCTACATAGTCCCCAGCGCGTAGGTGAATACGGACGTTATTGTGGTTCTCCTCTAAAATATTCGTTTGATGAAGAACATCACAAAAAATCACTTACACTGTTGGATATTACAAAACAACGTAATACCACAACTTTACTTCCTATTCCGGCCTTACGTGATATGCGCACGATAACAGGCACACTGGAGGAATTAATTACTCTTGGAAACACAACTCCGTCTGAGGACTATTTGGCCGTAGAGCTTACAAATGATACTCCTGTTTATATGCCATTGGAACAACTTCGCCCCTATTTCCCCAATGTGCTTTCCGTACATTGCAATTGGCTGCATACAGAATTATCAGGAGAACAGAAAATGTTGCGTCAAACGATACAAAACCGCACCATCAATGAAATGACCGTATTTTCACAATTCTTGCAACAGATTTGCGGTACAGAGCCTACCAAAGAAGATGAAATTCTATTTCAAAAACTTTTCACGGAATTAAAAGAGGAACAAACCAATTTATAATATAGAAATCCGCATAGAGAATGTAACAATATGATTCAGAAGGGAGGTTTGTTTTTGTTATGAAACCCATTTCCATTACCATGCAAGGATTTGGTTCCTATATTCAGTCTACAACCATTGATTTTTCTTCGTTGGGAGAAAATCCTATCTTTTTAATTACAGGCGCCACAGGCGGCGGAAAAACAACCATTCTGGACGCTATGTGCTTTGCTCTATATTGCAAAGCAACAGGAGGACGCCGCAGTTGGTCCAGTATGCGCAGCACTGCTGCAGATGATTCTTTGAGCACCTCTGTTGATTTCTCCTTTCAGTTAGGCAATGAAGTCTACCGCTTTTATCGTTCACAGTCTGTATATTATGTAAGAGGAAGCGGCAGACGGGATATTAGAGAAGAACACATTTGTTATCACCTCACTGACGGTTTACCTACCGATAAAAATGCACAATGGGAACTGCTGGTCAGCGGCAGTGAAACCAAAGTACGCGACTATGCACAGCGATTGCTTGGACTAACCTGCGAACAATTTTCTCAAGTGATTGTATTACCGCAAGGGGATTTTCTAAAACTGCTCCGTGCAAATTCCAGTGGTAAAGCAGAAATTTTGCAAACACTGTTTGCCACACAGATGTGGTCACAAATTACAGATAAAATGAAACAGCATGCGAACATGCTATCCAAAGAGGTAGGAGAATTATATGCCACAAAAACCGCTTTATTAGAGCGCGAAGAAGTAGAAACTATGGAGGCATTGGAGGAAAAGTGTATTCGGAACAACACTACCCTGCTTGCATCCCAAACGGAATTGAAACAACTGCAAAAAACAGTAGCACATGCTTTAGAACAACTAAATCAAGCAAAAGAATTACAACAAAAAATGATACAGAAAAAAGAACTGGAACGGAAACAAAATAATCTGCAAGATTACGCTCCGGCTATAGAAGAAAAAAAGAAACTTCTTGCTTCCGCAAAGCAAATCGAACAAATATATCCATATTGGCAAAATTATCAGGCTGCAAAAAAGGCTTCTATAGATAAACGTACAGCCTATCAAACTGCGCAACAAGTATTTGAACAAGCACAATTGTATCAAAAGCAACTGGAAGAACAGCAAGAGAATATCTTAAATCAAAAGGAACAAATCGTTCAGCTGGAAAAAATCCTTCCTGATTTGGAAAGAAGCATACAAGCAATCAAAAGAATTGATTCCCTGAATATTCAGCAAAAAGAAATGCAAGAAATAATTGAGAAAAAAGATGCAGAGCAATCTCAAATACAACTGCAAATAACCCAGATAGAAGAACGAGTACAAAGAGGAACTCTATATCTGCAGTCCATCGACACAGAATATCAACGATTACCCGAATACAAAGAACAACTGCTTATCTTTCAAACGTATGAACAGCAATATCTCACATGGTCTCAAATCAAAACGGAACATGAAAAAGCAAAACAAATATTTGACTCTTCTTTTGCAATCAAACAGGAAAAAGAACATATCATTGCACAAAAACAAGAGCAAGTATCACACATGCAAACAGCTGTTTTAGAGCAAACAGCCCTGGTAATGGCACAGGAGTTACAGGAAAATAAGCCATGTCCTGTATGCGGCTCCCTTCATCACCCTGCACCTGCTCTACAAAATAGTTTAGAACAAACAGATACTGCACAACTTTCTGCTCTCAGAGAAGAATTAGAACAATTGCAAACAGACTATCAACAATATTTGCAGACATTCAGCCATGCACAAGCGGTATTGGGTGAGAAAACAAATCAATTGAAAGCTGCTTTAGAGGCATGTCAGGAAATTCCTACCGATTATGAGCATTTACAAATACAAATAAAAGAACAAAAAGAGCAGGTACAGAAATCAGAAGCGTTGATTGCGACACGTAAAAAATCAGAGAAACGTTTGCAGACATTATCAGATGAGCAATCTCGTTTAAAAGAAACATATGAACGGAAAAAAGAAGAAATTGTTTTGCATCAGCAACAAATAGCAGCCATAGAAGCTTCTATCAGAGAATTAAACAGTTCCATACAACTTCCAAGCGGTATCATAAATGCAGACAAAGAGTGGAACAATATGCAACGCACATTAAAACAACTGAAGGAAAAAACCGCCCTTTGGGACACAAAATGGATGGAAGCGTGTTCTCAAACAGCTGTAGAGAAAGCGAACTTGGAACATGCAGCCTCCGCTCAAACTGAAGCCATAGAAGCAGAGGAGAAAAGCAAACAAGTATTCACAAAACAACTGGAAACTGTGGAAAACACGCTAAATATCGATATAACTTCCAATTTAGAGCCCCTGCGTATTTCTGCACAAAAGATACAGGAACTGGAAGATACGATTCAAGATTACACCACACAGGTACAAACAATCCGCCAGCAGCTGCATCAACTGACCCTGCAATTACAGGGTCAGGCAGAACCCAACATTGCTTCTTTGGAAACAGAATATATGCAACTACAACAGCAACATGATGCACTATCCCTAAAAATTGGCGCCCAGACACAGCAACTGGAGAACACACAGAAAGCGCTTGCGCAGCTACGAGAAATTACCAGTAACAGTAAAGCAACAGAAGCACAATACGAACAAGCAAGCCGCCTATATCAGTTATTGTCAGGCGGTAACCCCAAAAAGATTCCTCTACAGCAATTTATACTCGGAATTATGCTGGACGATATATTAACTTATGCCAACGAATTCTTTTCTCTTCTCAGCCGTGGCCGCTACAGTTTAAGACGTTTAGACGGTTCTGCCGGAGGAAACGCCAAAAGTGGACTGGATTTAGAGGTATTAGATGGCTTTACAGGAGCCCCCAGGTCAATAGAAACCCTTTCAGGAGGAGAACAGTTTCTCGCCTCCTTGTCCCTGGCATTTGGCCTATCCGATGTGGTACAATCTTATTCCGGAAGTGTCCGTTTAGATTCCATCTTTATTGATGAAGGGTTTGGCTCACTGGATCAAGATACTTTAGATACTGCCATGAAGGCATTGTCACAAATTCAAAAAATGGGACGTACCGTAGGAATTATTTCTCATGTCAGTGAGTTAAAAAATCGTATTGCCACCCAAATTCAGGTGCACCCTTCCAAAAATGGGGGAAGCAGTATTACGATGATAAAAGATGCATAATAGAATAAAACAAATAAAAAGAGAAGATACTATGTATCTTCTCTTTTTTACTGCGATAAACCGGGAGAATGATAATTCAACTGAAACAAAAATTAAGCACATGAAAGCATTTAAAAATAAAAAAGAAGGTTGGAATAAACCAACCTTCTTTTTTATCAGTAAGTAAAATTATTTTACTTCTACTTCTGCGCCAGCTTCTTTTAGTTTAGCTGCCATTGCATCAGCGTCATCTTTGGAAACGCCCTCTTTAACAGCTTTTGGTGCGCCGTCAACAAGCTCTTTTGCTTCTTTTAGACCAAGACCAGTAACTTCTCTAACAACTTTAATAACGTTGATTTTGTTTGCGCCAGCTGCTTTCAAAACAACATCAAACTCTGTTTTCTCTTCGCCAGCTGGAGCTGCGCCGCCTGCTACAGGAGCAGCAGCAACTGCTACAGGAGCAGCAGCGGAAACGCCGAATTCTTCTTCAAGAGCTTTTACTAGCTCGGATAGCTCAAGAACAGTAAGAGCTTTAACATCTTCAATCAATTTTGTAACTTTCTCAGACATGGTAGTACCTCCAATAATATCATTAAATCATTTTTCATTTATTACGCTTTATGCGCTTTGTTTTTCTGCAATTGCATTTAATGCAACAACAAGGCCTTTCAATGTACCGTTAAGCACAGTAGCAAAGCCGGAAATAGGTGCGTTTAAGCCACCCAATGCTTTTGCAACCAAAACTTCTTTGGAAGGTAGGTTTCCTAGTTCTTTAACAGCATTTACATCTACAACGCTGCCATCAATAAAACCTGCTTTGATTGTAAAATTCTTGTGATCCTCTGCATATTTGGAGAGGATTTTAGCTGCAGAAACATAGTCTTCTTTGTTGTACGCAATCGCAGTAGTGCCTTCCAGTACAGAATCAAGACCTTCAATTCCGGCATCTTTCAAAGCACGAGACAACAATGTGTTTTTAACAACAACATATGTGTCGCCTGCTTCACGCAGTTCTTTACGAAGCTTAGTGTCATCAGCAACATTAATGCCGCTGTAGTTAACAATAACACCAACACAACTTTCTTTTAAGTGAGCACTTAGCTCAGCAACTGCTTGTTTCTTTTGTTCAAGAATTTTTTCACTTGGCAATGTATTCACCTCCGCAATATGAGATGCAGTCCATTATCCATAACACAAAAAGCCTTTCCTACTTTATAAAGGCAGGAAAGGCAAATACACATAAATATAAGGATACAAATGTATATTGTGCTTTTTCCTCGGCGGGTAGAGCAGTAAAACTCTGTTACGCATAAGCACCCGCTGTCTTTGGATAAAGTACAGCTATAGAGTATAATAACACAGTCTCTTCAGACTGTCAACTTTTATCTTATTGAGCAAATTTGCTTGGGTTAATTTTAACACCAGGACCCATTGTTGAAGCAACAACGCAAGATTTGATGTATTGACCCTTAGCAGCAGCAGGTTTTGCTTTAATAATAGCTTCTAACAAAGCATCAAAGTTTGCTTGAAGTTTTTCAGCACCAAAAGAAACTTTACCGATTACGCAGTGAATAATGTTTGTTTTATCCAAACGATATTCAATTTTACCGGCTTTTGCTTCTGTTACAGCTTTACCAATATCAGGTGTAACTGTACCTGCTTTTGGGTTTGGCATTAGGCCTCTAGGACCAAGCACTTTACCCAAACGACCTACAAGACCCATCATGTCAGGAGTTGTAATTAGAACGTCAAAGTCTACCCAACCCTCATTTTGAATCTTTTGTACAAGCTCTTCTGCGCCAACATATTCAGCACCTGCAGCTTGTGCAGCTTTTTCATTGTCGCCTTTGCAGATTGCTACAACACGTACAGATTTACCTGTACCGTTTGGCAATACAATAGCACCGCGAACCTGTTGGTCTGCGTGACGGCTGTCAACGCCTAATTTAACGTGAACCTCAACGGATTCATCAAATTTAGCGGAACCTGTTTTTACGCAAAGTTCAAGCGCTTCAGTAGTATCATAAAGTTTAGCACGATCGATTAGCTTAGCGCTATCAACGTATTTTTTACCGTGTTTCATTGCTTTTCCTCCCTATTGAGTGGTAAAATCGGATTTTACGGTGTTCCTCCCACCCGGGTGATTAATCTACAACTTCTACGCCCATGCTACGAGCAGTGCCAGCAATCATGCTGATAGCTGTCTCAATGTTAGCTGCGTTTAAGTCTTTCATTTTTGTCTCAGCAATTTTTTGTAATTGCTCACGAGTAATTTTTGAAACTTTGTTCTTGTTTGGTTCACCAGAACCCTTTTCAATACTGCAAGCTTTTTTAATTAAAACTGCAGCCGGTGGGGTTTTGGTAACAAAGGTAAATGAACGGTCTGCATAAACAGTAATAACAACAGGAATAATCATACCTGCATCATTTTTTGTACGCTCGTTAAATTCCTTTGTAAAAGACATAATATTTACACCGTGTTGACCAAGAGCTGGACCAACTGGTGGTGCCGGTGTTGCCTTGCCGGCAGGTATCTGTAGCTTAATAAAGCCCGCTACCTTTTGAGCCATTTCTTTGCACCTCCAAAATTCGTGGTAAATGGCGGAACAGTATTCATTTTGTCTGTTCCTCCCACTTAGGAAAACATATTGTTTCCTTTGGGGTATAACCCCCATACATAATGAGCGGTTGCCCGCTGATTACCAAAATAAAATTATTCCACCGCTTCTGCTTGGTCTAACTCAAGCTCAACCGGTGTTTCGCGTCCGAACATAGATACTGTTACGCGGACACAGTTTTTCTCGACGTCAATTTCTTCAACAATACCGGTAAATCCGTCGAGCGGACCATCAATAATGTTGACAGTATCACCAACGCCGTAGGAAACCTCAACCTCTTTCTTTTCAACGCCAAGTCTGGCAATTTCCTCATCGGAAAGCGGAATTGGCTTTGAAGATGGACCAACAAATCCTGTACAGCCGCGAATATTGCGTACTACGTACCAAGACTCATCTGTTAAAACCATTTTTACAAGTACATAACCGGGAAAAATTTTGCGTTCCACTTCACGTTTCTTGTTATCTTTAATTTCGGTAACAATTTCGGTCGGTACGCGAATTTCTTGGATTAAGTCTTGAATATGGCGATTTTCCACCGTTTTTTCTAGGTTTGAGGCAACCTTGTTTTCATACCCAGAATAAGTATGAACAACATACCATTTTGCTTCTTCAGGCATTGTACCATCCTCCGTCCAATATCTAGTGGGCAATGTTCATAATAAGCCCTAACAGATACATCAATAATGTATCAAGACCGAAGATAAACGCACCAAGAACGACGATAATTAAAAGAACAATACCGGCATTCTTAAATACGGTTGATGGCTTTGGCCAAACAACTTTTTTAACCTCAGCCTTACCATCGCGGAAGAATCTAGCAATACCTTTTCCAAACCTGACAAACACATTTGGTTTCGTCTCAGCCATAATTAATGTTCCTCCGACCTATTTGGTCTCTCTGTGAAGCACGTGCTTTCTACAGAATCTGCAGTACTTGTTCATTTCAAGTCTGTCCGGATCGTTCTTTTTGTTCTTCATTGTGTTGTAGTTTCTTTGTTTGCACTCTGTGCAAGCTAATGTGATTTTCACTCTCATGACGGCACCTCCCGTTGCACGGAAAAAATTTAGGCTAATTCATAAGCGAACTGCCCATGGCCTCCCTCAAAAAAAGGGCACAAAAAAATAACCCCTAATGCGAGGTAGTAATATGTTAACATAAACCAATCCATAGGTCAAGCCTTTTGTACGAATTTTTTCAAATTCTCCAAAAAATAATAAAAAAGCAACGGCAAACGCTTTCCTTTCGGACAACTATGCCATTGCTTCTAAAAAATCAAAGTCTTTTCGGTGCTTCTGAAGATGACCTTGAGCCGCGTCTGTCTTTCAATTTCTCACGTTCAGGTTTTGCTTTTTTCCCTTTCCATTTCACACCGTATTTATATCCTTTTTTCAACATAGGGTCTGCTTGTTCCATAATGTTCTGTATAGCTGTATCACTCAGCCCATTTAGAATGACCATGGTAATGATGGAACGAACGTCCAAATCGCCATTTTTATAAAACTCGTTTAGCAATTCACACATTTTCTTAAAAGCTGCAGACTCTTTTTTCTTGATAGCCAAATTTTCTATTTTGGGCACTACAAATTCTTTTGCAAATGTTACAGAACGGAATCCCACATAAGAGGTACGTTCCTCATTAATTTGCTCTTTTAATTCAGGAAATATATTAACCAAACGTTTAAAAAAGAATAGTGGTCCGGGATTATTATCATCATCTTTAAACGCCTGTCTTTGCGCCTTTCTTATTTCCTCCAGACGGCTTGGACCTTCTACAGTTTCAATAAAGTCTGTAGCGATTGCCTCTGCCTCACGCAAAGTATCCTGTTCCGGGTCAAAAATCCAGTTAGATACAGATTTCCAACTGCTGTTTGGACCATCGTCTGTCATATTTGTACTGCGTAGTTCAAACATATTGTCATTTGTCTTAAATACAATACTGTAGGCTGCATCTTTATTTACAAATAATGCTGCCGGTCCTAAATCGTCCTCAAAATCTTTAGACTGTTCAAAGCCTTGTTTTTTTAGGGCGTCCGCGGTTTTTTCTACGATAAGGTCAAAGGCCTCTTGCATCAAAAAAAATCACTCCTGCTCTTTTTGCGTTGTAGCATTCCGTTTTATTTATATCAAAATGAAAATAGTACTTACAACTTTAAAATATTTACTGGAAATTATACTACATTTTCAATCTTTATGCAACAGGCATTCTTTCAATGCAATAAATATATTTCATCTTATCAAGATAAATCATTTCCGTAATGCTTCTATTGAGTTATTCAAAATATCCAATTACTTTTTCCGACACTTCATTTATAATATTTTTCGGTATATCTTCTATTTTCATAAGATAAACACAATTTAAACGGGGATTAAAGATTCCAAGGTTCTGTATGGTTTCAAAACTTACATGATAAATTGACCGTAACCCCATAAGATAATAAATCAACAGCTGCAAAGTGTGACTGTTTGTAGGTGACTTTATCGATACTTTAAAATCCCATAATGTTTCTTTTGTTAAAAAATCTCCGTATCCTGCGGATATCAACTCTGTATATCCACCATCAAAGGTAAATCTGCGTTTGGTAATAGGTCCATATGTTTGAATAAATGCTAAACTTCGATTCACCATATGATAGATATTCTCTATCGTGTATTGATCTGCACAAATCAAATGAACCGGTTTATATGACAATACGCCTGTTCTAAAACATACATCGTAACCAACCAACTTGCAAGCATAAAAAATAGAGTCAGCATCTAATCCCCTAATTTGTTCTACATATTGACGAGCAAAATCATCTTCTCCCACCAGATGCGCACCTATCATAGAAACTTTAAATGCTTCTTCAACCGGAACACCTGTTTGCACCTGTGTCAGATAATCCACAGCCAAACCAATTAAACTCTTGGATATATTTTCGCAAGCATGTAGGGTATGATGCTCCTGCAATGCAATGATGTTGAACTGTTGGGAAGAAAGATATCCTCCCTTAGGCTGTGTAATCTGTTTGATTCTTTGTGCCACAGAAATCATATATTTCCTCCTACTGCTGATTTCTTATGAACGAATACCGCCAAAAATTTGGTAGCTAAATCAGACTTTTTATGATATATATGGTAATATTAAAAAAAGGACCAAAATAGCTCATTTTTTGTTATTTCTATGCAAAAAAACGGGTGAGAAAAAAAGTCTACCTTATATACCATTTTATACCGTTTATCCGTCTGTTTTAGCTGTTTTGCAACATCAATAAAAAACTAAAATACTTACAGTTGTTCCATTGCGTCTAACTGCTTGCAAGCTTTGCGTAAAATATGGTATGATATAGATTAAATCATTATATATAATAAGTATATTAATTCGTTCTCATCGAAATAAGAGTATGGGGGTATATATTTTATGTCTAGAACAACAGTTGCTGTCATTTTTGGAGGGTGTTCCTCTGAATATGAAATTTCTCTGCTTTCCGCATCATCTGTTATCCGTAACATTCCAAAAGATAAATACGAAATTATTATGCTTGGTATTACCAAAGAAGGTCATTGGCTTTTATTTAACGGCGATGTGGATGAAATTGAAAATGGTACTTGGGAGCAGCATTCTGAAAACCGTACTGCATTTTTATCTCCGGACAGAGGCATCCACGGAATTGTAATGGAAACAGAATATGGCTTTTCCGCAATCCGTATTGATGTTATTTTTCCCGTACTTCACGGAAAAAACGGTGAAGACGGTACCATTCAGGGATTATTCCAATTAAGCGGTATCCCTTTTGTAGGATGCGATACCCTTGCATCCGCCGTGTGTATGGATAAAGCTGTCACCAATATTCTTTTGGAGGCTGCAGGAATTGACCAGGCAAACTTTATGTGGTTTTATGCTTCCGACTACGAAAATGTAAAGGAACAAGTAAAAGAAGACATTATGGCTGATTTGGGAGGCTATCCGGTATTCGTAAAACCGGCAAATGCAGGTTCTTCTGTTGGTGTCAGCAAGGCCAAAAATGCTGCGGAACTGGACAAAGCTGTAGCAATTGCAGCAAAAGAAGATAAAAAGATTGTAATTGAAGAATGCATTGTGGGCAAAGAAGTGGAATGCGCCGTTATGGGTAATGCCATTCCAAAAGTGTCTGTTGTTGGTGAAATAGCACCCTCTGCAGAATTTTATGACTATGAAGACAAATACAAAAACGGAACTTCAAAAGTTTACATACCTGCTCCACTAGATGACGAACTTTCTGCAGAAATTTGCAACACAGCAGCAAAAGCGTACCGCGCACTTGGTTGCAGCGGTTTGTCACGTGTAGATTTTTTTGTTCGTGACAGTGACAATGCAATTCTTCTCAACGAAATTAACACGTTACCCGGCTTTACTTCTATCAGTATGTACTCCATGCTTTGGAAAGCCTGCGGTATTGATTACGGACACCTATTGGACCATATTATCCAATTCGCATTTGACAAATAATAAACGTTATATTCTAGCTGAGAAAGTAAGGATTGAGATTCAACATGGATAACAGACCAATTGGCATTTTCGATTCCGGCCTTGGAGGATTAACTGCCGTAAAAGAAATCTTGAGTATTCTTCCACAGGAAGACATCGTATACTTTGGAGATACCGGACGTGTGCCTTACGGTACACGCAGTAAAGAAACCATAATGAAATATGCAAAACAAGATATGGCATTCTTGCAGTCCAAAAACGTCAAAATGATTATTGCCGCCTGCGGTACAGTCAGTTCAGTGGCAGGCCATATTGGAGACGCCCTCTCACTCCCTTTTACCGGAGTATTAAAACCTACCGCTTTGGCGGCTTGCCTGGCCACACATAATAAACGGATTGGTATTATCGGTACAACTGCTACCATTAAAAGCGGTTCTTACCAAAAAGCAATTTTAGAAATCAACCCCGATATTCAAGTGTTTGCGCAAGACTGCCCGCTATTTGTTCCCTTGGTTGAAAATGGCTTTACTTCTCCGGACAGTGATATTGTTCTGTCTGTTATCAAACATTATTTACAGCCTTTTATGGATGCAGATATTGATACTCTAATTTTAGGATGTACGCATTATCCGATTTTGTATCATGCCATTGAAAAGGTCATGGGCAAAGGTGTATTTTTAGTGGACAGCGGAAAAGAAACTGCTGTCCATGCAGCAGATATATTGGAGGAACAAGGGCTGCTTACCAATCGAAGCCGCAAGGGTACCTGCACCTTTTATGTCAGTGACAGTACAGACGGATTTACGGAATCTGCCAACATCTTTTTACAGCAAAACGTACAGCAAACAGTAGAGTTTATAGATATTGAGGCATTTTCACAGTCACAGCATGTAAAATAAAAAGGAAGAATGAAGTTAAATATATGGAAGAAAATCATCTAATTAACATTTGCAACAGGCAAACAATAAATGGAGAAACAGAGGAAATTTGTTTAACCACAATGGGTACCTATGCCGAAAAAGGCGGTAACCGCTACATCATCTATCAAGAATATGACCAAGAAACCGGTCAGCCTACGCAAACATCAACGCTAAAAGTTACACCCAATCATACGATTACGCTTATGCGTAACAATACAAACCGCACCAATTTAATACTGGAAGAAGGCAAACGACACTTATGCCAATACGGTACACAATTCGGAAGTATGATGCTTGGTGTGTTTACAAAACTAGTAAAAATTGACTTAAATGACCAAGGCGGTTCCCTACAAGCAAATTATACGCTAGATCTAGACACGAACCTGGCAAGTGAAAACGAAATTATCATTACGGTAAAGGAGGCTTAACCGCCCATGTCAAAACTTGTAGAACAATCTACCACAAATTTAAGAACATTAATTATAGAAGCAATTGGAAAAGCAATCGCTGCCGGTCAACTCCCCAGTGAACCAATCCCCGATTTTACCATTGAGGTACCGGCGGACCGTTCCCATGGCGACTGGGCAACCAATGTTGCAATGGTATCTGCAAAAGCATTTAAATTGGCTCCACGTAAAATTGCGGAAGCTGTCGCTTCCAATATTGTATTGGACAACTCCTATTTTAAATCCTGTGAAATTGCAGGACCCGGTTTTCTAAATTTTTTCTTAAACGAACAATTCTATGTTGACGTTGTAAAAGAAGTCATCGCCGAAGGAGACAACTACGGACACAGCGACTTTGGACAAAACAAGAAAGTAATGATTGAATTTGTATCTGCAAACCCAACAGGACCTATGCATATGGGCAATGCCCGCGGCGGCGCTTTAGGCGACTGCTTGGCTTCTGTTATGAGTACAGCCGGCTATGACGTTTGGCGAGAGTTCTATGTCAATGATGCAGGGAACCAAATTGAGAAATTCGGAAATTCTTTGGAAGCCCGCTATCTGCAAATGTATTTGGGAGAAGAAAACGTACCTTTCCCCGAAGACGGTTATCAAGGCGAAGATATTAAAGACCGTGCTGCTGAATTTGCGGCAATCAACGGAGACCAATTTGTCCATGTAGATTCCCATATCCGTCAGCAGGCATTGATTGAATATGCACTACCTCATAATATAGAAAAAATGCAAAAAGATTTGAAAAAATACGGTATTACCTATGACCAATGGTTCTTGGAAAGTACCATTCACAAAAATGGAGAACTGCAGGAAACCATCGAAGAACTGACAAAACGCGGATACACTTACGAAAAAGATGGCGCTCTTTGGTATAAAGCCACTGAATTCGGTTCGGACAAAGATGATGTATTGGTCCGCCAAAACGGTAATCCTACTTACTTTGCAGCAGATATTGCGTATCATCGCAATAAGTTTGTAAAACGTGGATTTGATTTATGTATTGATATCTGGGGTGCAGACCATCACGGTCACGTTGCCAGAATGAAAGGCGCTATGGAGGCATTGGGTCTGGATAGCAGTAAACTGGATGTTATTTTGATGCAACTGGTACGCCTGACACAAAACGGAGAAGTAGTACGTATGAGCAAACGTACCGGCAAAGCCATCCAACTGGGAGACTTACTGGATGAAGTACCTGTGGATTCCGCTCGATTCCTATTTAACATGAGAGAAGCCAATTCTCAAATGGAATTTGATTTGGACCTTGCAGTGAAACAAGATTCTCAAAATCCGGTTTACTACGTACAATATGCACGTGCACGTATTTGCAGTATTTTAAAGGCACTTGCGGCAGACGGAATTACACCTTACCCATGTACGGATGAGGAATTGCGTTTGTTAACCACACCTGCTGAATTGGAATTGATTCGTCATTTATCCGCATACACATCCGAAATTATTGAAGCTGCAAAAGATTATGACCCTGCACGTATTACCAGATATGTCATTACATTGGCAACTCTATTCCATAAATTTTATGATGCATGCCGTGTAAAAGGAGACAACCCACATTTAACAAACGCAAGACTGACATTATGCATTGCAACTTCTACTGTGATTTGTAACGTATTAAACATGTTTAAAATTTCCACACCTGAATCTATGTAAAAGAAACATTTTGGAAAGGCGTTGAGTGTTAAGATGAAATTTCCATTTAGCCTACCTCTGTTGCTGGATGGCGCTACGGGAACCAATTTATTGGAACGCGGTATGCCAAGCAATGTGTGTGTAGAGGAGTGGATTTGTCAAAACCCGGCTATCCTTCAGCAATTACAGAAGGAGTTTATTGACGCAGGCGCACAAGCAATTTATGCTCCCACCTTTGGCGCAAACAGAGCTTGTCTTGCGCGCTATGGTCTGGAAGATAAAGTTGAAGAATTCAATCGTAAATTGGTAGCATTATCAAAACAGGTTGCCAAACCTAAAAATATATTGGTAGGCGGCTCTTTATGCCCTACGGGACTTTTTGTTCCTCCCCACGGAGAAGCTGATTTTGATGATATCTATGAGATATATCGTGAGCAAATTCGTGTGCTGGGTGAGGCAGAAGTAGATTTTTTGATAGTTGAAACACAGACCTCTTTAGCTGATATGAGAGCTGCTGTTTTGGCTGCTCGCAGTACCAACTTACCTGTTTTTGTTACCATCACTGTGGATAAAAACGGTCAAACTGCGACAGGAGGTACATTACTGCCTGTTATGATAACCCTGCAATCTATGGGTGTAGATGCAATTGGACTGAACTGCTCTTTTGGCCCTGAAGATATGACCGAATTCATCAATGATATTGCCCAACACTCTCGAGTACCTATCATTGCAAAACCGAGTGCGGGTCTTCCGTCCCATTACAACGGTGGAAACGGTTATCTTTCACCTGACGAATTTTCCCATCATATGGAATCTCTCATGGAAGCCGGAGCTACTATCATTGGAGGCTGCTGTGGTACAACACCTGAACATATTGCTTCCTTACGTAGAATGCTCCAAAACAGACAGGACGATTTTTACCATTCAGAACTGGAAACGGAAGATATTGATGATTATGCCGCTGCGATTGAAAGTGAATCTTTCTTTTTAAGCGATCACCTAACTTACAGCGAACCTCTCGAATGTTCTGTCGGTCTGGGAGATGATTTTATAGATTTGGATGACGAACGCGCCAACGTAGCCCTGGTAGAAATAAACAGTATTGATGATGCACTTCTATTGGCTGAACACGGACATATGTCACGACTTCCTATCGCCGTAAGAGCCGAATCGTTGCCTGTTTTAGATGCTGCCCTCCGATACTTTCAAGGTCGGCTGCTGATCGATTCTGAGTGCTGTATTGAACCTGAATCTCTTGGTACTATCGCCGCAAAGTACGGAGCAATTGTATATTAAAAAAGTCCCCTTCAGAAACGAAGGGGACTTTTTTAATATATTCTGTTATACATTAAGCAAGACTTCCGCCAAATAGTCCTTGCATAGATTCAGCAAGTTCATCTGTTGTGCTTCCAGCTAACAATTCTGTTAAACTGTTCATATTTTCATTGTCTGAACTTACATCCCATTTACCGTCTTTCTTTTCCATAGTCAAAGTAACAGTAACATCTTTTAACTCAACAGAAGATTTTTTAGATTTAGCGGCATCAATTAAAAGAGTTATCATTTGTTTTGCTGCTTCTTCTTGAGTCATATTGCTTGTGTCATTCTTTGTTGCAAATTCGGTTGCTTTCGCTAAAAATTCTGTAGAAACTACAGGAATAAATTTAGCCATATCCACTGCTTTACCGGAAACAGTTACCTTTGCTTCTGTATCACTAACAGTTTCAACATTTTGAACTGTATATGTACTTTTACCAAAGAAACTATTCATCAAATCTTTTAATTGAGCTTCTGTCACACCGGTTGCTTCAAGATCTTCTTTGTTGTAACCTTCCAGTTGGCTGAAATCACCTGTCTTCAACGCATCCAATTGTGTCATAAGTGCACCATCAGGAGTGGAAGTATCATATTTAGAACTGCTGCCACAACCAACAAATATAGCACATACCATTACAGCGGCTGCTACAAGAGCGCCAATCTTTTTCACTGAACTTTTCATCATACTCATACCTCTTTTCATATATTTTCCTCTAACATTATATAAGATTTGTCGAACTCTGTCAAATTTAGTAAATATGATATTATAATATTTAAATAAAGAAACTTAAATAAAATAGGCATTTATCTCGGTAAATAATACTAACGTTTATATATATGATAGAATATCTATTCATTATGTATAAAACTTTTCGGATTATTTTTAGATACGAATCCCAAAAATAGTTCAAATTATATTCTATTTCTAAATATAGAGCATCTACGGAGATTTGGTTAGAAAAAAGAAACCTGGATGAGTAATCATATTACAATATAACAAATAATTTAATATGTGCACTGAAAAAATTTATCTTAGAGAAAAATTGCAAAACAATATGCTTTTATAGAATTATCTTTTCACGTTCACAGTCTTCTTGAACATAGATAGAGTGTCATATCCATATCATTATCTCTCTTTTTTCTGTTCGTTAGTGTCCTTATTACATATGATAGCACTTCGTCATTCACATATTCGCCCTTAATAGATACTTTTCCCCTGTAAAAATATAAAAAGTTTAGCTCTATGGGTAGAGCTAAACTTTTTACATACCTTTTACTTTTAGTAATAATGAAATAGTTGCATAATGTTGCTTATCCAAAAGTTTTAAAACAATTTGTCTTGATTTTCCTAAACGATATAAATATTTCTGATGCATATAGTTAGGAACTTTTGTACTAATATACTGTCTTAATTGCAACAGTAATGGATGCTTATGATTAATTCGAGCAACACGTACAGAACCTAAATAAAAAGCATGATAAACAGCGATAAACTCCAGCTCATCTTTATACTTTTCATATGCACCCTGTTCTTTATAATAATTTAATAAATCCTCTACCGCATCTACAATTTCAATTAATCTATCCGTTTTTAATGCGTTGGTAATAGAACCCTTTCTTTTTAAATAAAAATATAGTGGTTTATCAACAAAACCAAAAGTTTGAGCATGTAGATACAACTTAGGTATTGTCCTTAAATCTTCGTACCATGCCCTATCAGGAAATCGAACGCCACTATCAATAAGTATTTCTTTTTTTATTAGCTTATTACAAGCTATAGGAGAGCACATTAATAACTCACGATTTTCATTCAGTGAACTGTTTGTGCTTTCAAAACCTCGTTCAATTTTAATAATTTCTCCTGATTCAGAAATAATTGTAAATCCAAATACAACAATATCTGCTTGCTTCTTATTTGCTTCATCATAAGCCAGTTTAAGAGTATCCGGATGGATATAATCGTCACTATCCACAAAAAGAATATACTCGCCCTTTACAGCCTCTATACCAGTATTTCTGGCACCGCCCAAACCCTTATTTTTTTGATCTATTAATACTACATTACTATATTTATTTTCATATCTTTGGGCAATTTCCTTACTTTTATCGGTAGAACCATCATTTACAATAATCACTTCATAATTATCAAAATTTTGATTTACCAATGAGTCCAAACATTTTTCCAAGTATGCCTCCACATTATATACCGGAACTACAATGGAAACAGCAGGTTTCAATTTTTATTTCCCCTTTCGTATAAAATAATTATTGACTACCTAACCTTTTTAACTTTAACAGAGAGCTTAAAGCAAAATAGTTATTTTTATTTAACATTTTCAAAATTACCATTCCTTTAGAGCCCAATCTGTCTAAATATTTATTTTCCATATAGTTTGGAAAATGGTCTTGCATATAAGAATAAAAAGTTTTCAATAAATGATGTTTTCTGTCCAGAGCAACTACATGTAAGGAACCCAAATAATATATATGATTTAATGCGATAAATTCCATTTCTTGTTTATAAGCATCAAATAAATTCTTTTCTCTGTAATAGGAAAAGACATCTTCTACGGCATCTATAATCTCAGAAATTCGATCTGCTTTATCAATATTCATAATGGAACCCGGACGCTTTAAATATTGATAAAAAGATTGATTAATATACACAATTTTTTTTGCATAAATATATAGTTTCGTTGTGGTTCTTAAATCCTCATACCACACACGTGGAGGAAAACGTATACCTGTTTTTAAAAATAAATCTCTATGTATTAACTTATTCCAGGCTGCAGGAGCACCCAATAATATTTCGGGACACACTCTCAGGCTATTACCTTTAAAAGAAATCTGACTTTCTTCTGACAATGTATTTCCATTGATATCTACACTGGTAAAACCAAAAATAAGCATATCCGCATTTTCTTCTATTATTTTTTTGTATATGCTGGAAAGAGTATCCTTCAATAAATAGTCATCGCTATCTACAAACAAAAAGAAATCTCCGGCCGCATGTTCTATACCGGTATTTCTAGCACCACCCAAACCTTGATTTTGCTGAGTGATAAGTGTTACAAAAGAATACTCATCGGCATATTTTTGGGCAATTTCTCCACTGGAATCTGTTGACCCATCATTTACCAAAACAACCTCAAAATTGTCCAAAGACTGGGTAACAATGGAATCTAAACACTTCTCTAAATAGGATTCAACATTATAAATTGGAACAATCACTGATATACTCGGGGTATTCATAATTCCTCCTTAATGATCCAAGCTTAATTTACCTCTTCTTTTACCTGTTCTTGCATATCTGAATTCGGGAGTTGTTTTGCTTTTTCTTTCAAAGCCATTTTTTCTTGCCGTTTTTTATTTGCTATATGTAATGAATAACCTAAAAAAGTCCAGAAAATAAACGCATTCTGAGTGTTTACATAAAAAACATCGGGTGATACAAATGCTGAGGCACCTATGCTCATAATAGTGGCAAACAACGTAATGACATATAAATAATCTTTTTTTAACTTTTTGACGATTAACGCAAAAAGCCATACTAACGTTAATACTATGAATGGTGCAATGATAACAACACCAATAATTCCTTGGGATGCTAAAATATCAACAAACATACTGTGGAACGATGCAAACTCTGTTTGATCATTATTTATAATATAGGTGTCAGGAACTTTATCTTTTGCGGCATCAACAATATTTCTAAAACCAACACCAAAAATAGGCGAGGCTTTGAACAGTTCTACGCCGCTTTCCCAAAGAGCAAATCTACGGTTACTAATATCATTTTCCAAATCTTGTTCGCGACCGATTGTTAAATCCGGTCTGTGATGAGTTATTCCGTCACTATTGTTTGGATCCTCAGTAATATTTTGACTTTGTGAAGTACTCACCGCAGTTTGAATTGCATTATATCCCTTTTTGGCAAATTGAATTCCAAAAAAGCAAGCCAATCCCATTATAATTGCAATTCCTATAGCAACTGCCTGCGTAGAGAGCTTTTTCCAATTTCTTTTATTCGGATTGATGATCAATAAATATGCCATAACAATACTTTCAATTGTTAAACACATAAGTCCTGTCCTTGAATCTGAAAGCATTATGTAAGAAGAATACAATGCAATTAAAACCCAACAACCAATTTTAATCCATATTTTATGGCAAATTTTAAAGAAATAAAAACACAGTAGTATACCTACGCACATCGTTGTAGCCGCATTATTAGGTTCAGTAAACATCCCCCATAAGCGTCCCCACAAAAAGCCATAAAGTACACCCTCTGTACGTTCAAAAGCACCGCCTTGTCCGGTAATTAAAAAATAGTAACTTACAAAAACACCTATCAGTAAATAAGCGATTAATAAAATAGAGAGTATATGAAATTCTTTTTTATAAAAGGCAGGATCTTTTGTATCATCACAGGCATATAAAACGCAGAACTGGAGCGCCATCCACATAAATCCTTGCACATTCTCCAAAATTCCATATTTGTAGTTTATGAGAGCCGACACAACAAAACTAACCAAAAATAGACCTAAAAAAAGTAAGTTTGGAGTTCTGATAAATCTTTTCAAAAATATGATGCGATACAGTAATACAATACCGCCTAATGCAGCTACAACATAAGCAAACATGGTCATATAGGTAGTATGCGCTGTAAAACTATTAAATGAAAGTAAGGTTAAAATTAAATAAATTATTTTAAAAGGTGTCCCATCAAAGAAATACTGAATCCCTCTTTTTGCAATATCCATAAAACACTCCTTAAACTTTATCTATTTTGCTTCACTTTAGCAAATAAAATAGGTAATTTGTTTTTTATAATAAAAATTCCTTTACCGCTTATATAGCAAGCATTGGTTTTTTTATTTTTTAAAAATCCACTTAAAGTTTTAACGATTGTACTTTCAGCAGATACAAAACTTATTAACTCTTGATACAAGTAACTATTGTACAAATGTTCAATAAATTGCTTTTGTTGTCGGCCTGTCATTCCTGAACGCTTATCGCAATTTCTTTGTATTGCAGAAGTAACATAACGTACATAGATATTAGCTAAAATACGTTTTACTTCCTCTGTACACAAATCCCATTTTTTATATAACTCCAGCATTTTGCTAATGCGCAACATATGTAAATCATAATAATCGGAAACAAATTTTGATGTTAAACCATAATCAACTTTTTTCTGGTAATGATATGGTGTGATGTTTAAAATATTTAATGAGTCAATATCCTCGACAAAAGAAATGCTAAACAAAATATCCTCAATTAAAGCAACTTGCTCATACTTTAGTTGTTTTTCACGCAAATAATCAAAATCATATAGCTTATTCCATTGATATCCCAGCAAGGTTTTTTCCTCTAAACGGATAATATGTGGTCTTAGTTCTTCTTTTGAAGAAAATAAATGTTCCGGATAGTCTACCTTTACACTTGTAGATAATCGATTTGCGTTGTCATAATATTCTTCAATTAAGCCCCAAATCACAAGCTTTGCAGGATTTTTGTGTATAGAATCTACAGCCAACTGTAAAGCGTCTAAGTCTAAATAATCATCGGAATCCATAAATAAAATATACTTTCCAGCTGCTAATGTCATACCTTGATTGCGTGCGTTACTTAATCCGCCATTTTTTTTCAGATGCAATACTTTAACGCGACTGTCATCTTTCGCAATTTCTTCGCATATTTCTCCACATCTGTCAGGCGAGCAGTCATCCACCAAAATTAATTCAAGATCTCTAAAAGTTTGTTTTAAAATACTTTCAGCTGCTCTATGCAAGTACGGCTCTACACCATATACAGGCATTACCACACTAATAAAAGGTTTATTCATGCTTTACTCCTATCGTCTCGCTTTTAAAGATGCAAATAATTTGACATTTTTACCCTTAATAGAAGAAATAAACTTGCCTTCCATATAAGCTAAATTTACATTTTTCCATTTAATAGGCTTTAACATCAATTTCATATATGAAGAACGAGGTTGAGCCATTCTCAATGCTCTTATAACGTTTGGGTTATTCAATATTTTATGAATTTCTGCTTTTTTTTCAGCTGTAGACAAAGTGCAGTTCGGGGTAGTTACATTTTCAATACATCCTACCACACGCTCTATATAACGACGGTGAATCATTTCCATACTTTTATAATCTTTAATCTGCCAGTATTTATATAAGTCTAACATCCACTGATGTTCCTCTTCACGCTTATGATACATATCACTACGATACTTTGTAGTTTCGCTTTCCGCTCTGGCACGCATAAAATGATAATATTTTTTAGAAGTAATACCGACACGTTCAACATCTCTAACAACGCTTAAATTAAATGGAAAATCATCCCAAAACGTATTGGAAAATCTTAAATTATGGTCGTTAATATATTTTGCAGAATACAATTTATTCCAAGGTGTATAAAGTAAGTTCATGTCAAATAAACGGTAAGCCTGTTCACGAAACTCTTGCTGGGACAGAAAAACTTGATCAGGTTGAGATAATTCTGTCGTAATATAATTATGATCATCATAATAAGTATCAATATAATAACCGGATACAACCAATTCTAACTGATGTTGTTCTGCCAAATCGTACATATCTTGCAGCATAGTGGGCTCAGCCCAGTCATCAGAATCCATGAAATAATAATATTTGCCTTTAGCAATATCCATAGCTGTATTTCTTGCACTTGGAGCACCGCCATTTTCTTTATGAATGACATGGATTCTGGAATCCTTCATGGCATATTCATCACTAATTTTGCCGCTATTATCGGGGGTTCCATCATCCACAATTAAAAATTCAAACTCAGTTAATGTTTGATTTTGAATGCTTTCAATTGCTTTTCTAATATATTTTTCAACTTTATATACAGGCATAATAACACTGATCTTCACATCAGACATATAACTTTACTCCTCTGTAAGCGTCCTTATTTACCGGATAGTTCTCTTTGTGCCGCATCTAATGCAGATGCAATTACTTTATCCATATCATAATATTTATATTCTGCCAATCTACCCCCAAAAATAACATTTGGTTCGTTCTTAGATAAGGTCTCGTATTGGGCATAGACTTTTTGATTTTTTTCGTCATTTACCGGATAATACGGTTCATCTCCCAATTTCCAGTCAGCAGAATATTCTTTTGTAACAACTGTTTTAGGCTGTGTTCCAAATTCAAAATGCTTATGCTCAATTACACGTGTATACGGCGTTTCTCTATCTGTATAATTTACCACCGCTACGCCTTGATGATTTTGCTCATCTAATATTTCACTTTCAAATCGTACACTTCTGTACTCCAATGCACCATATTGATAGCCATAATAAGAATCTATAGTTCCTGTATAAACAATTTTATTGGCCAATGATGAAAGGTTCTCTTTATCTTGTAAGAAATCTACGTTTAAACGAACATCGCATGACTCTAACAGTCGTTCAATTAAAACATTGTATCCTCCTACGGGAATACCTTGATAACGGTCATTAAAATAATTGTTATCATACGTATACCTAACAGGCAAACGTTTAATGATAAAGGCCGGTAATTCTTTACAGTCTCTGCCCCACTGCTTTTCTGTATAACCTTTAATCAATTTTTGATATATATCTTGTCCAACTAAACTGATTGCCTGTTCTTCCAAATTCTTAGGCTCTCCTATAATTTGGGATCTTTGTTCATCTATTTTAGCTTTTGCCTCTGCAGGTGTTTTAATACCCCACATTTTAGAAAATGTATTCATATTAAATGGCAAATTATAAATCTCACCATAATAATTTGCGATAGGCGAATTAATATAATTATTAAATTCAATAAATCGATTTACATAATTCCAAACCTTTTTATCACTTGTATGGAAAATATGAGCTCCATATTCATGTACTGTAATTCCTTCTACTTCTTTACAGTAAATGTTTCCACCCAAATGGTTTCTTTTTTCAATTATCAAACAAGATTTTCCGTTTTCAGTCATCTGTTGAGCAAAAACTGCACCAAACAGACCACTGCCTACAATTAAATAATCATATTTACTCAATTTCTTCTTAACACCTTTCGTAAATGTACAAACCTTCCCTTATACTTCGGACATTATAACATTTTTATAAATCGATTGCAACGAACTAGTCTGCACAATATGTAGAAAAAAAGAATTTTCCATTCAAAATTTTATGTAATTCGTCTTGATTTTTGTTATAAGATTGAAATTTAACTCCAAGTGTGATTAAATAGAAATAATATTAATTTAGCAGAAGGTTTGTATATGAATAATATATTGTATTTAGTGATTCCTTGTTATAATGAGGAAGCCGTGCTACATGAAACAGCTTCTCAACTTTTGAATATTACAAAGTCTATGATTGAAAAAGAAATGATTTCTCAAACAAGCAAAATACTCTTTGTAAATGATGGCTCAAAAGATAAAACATGGGAGATAATCGAACAACTTCATAAACAAAATCCTATATTCTGTGGTGTATGTTTATCAAGAAATAAGGGGCACCAAAACGCTTTACTTGCAGGGCTTATGACAGCAAAAGATTATGCTGATATAGTTATTTCCCTTGATGCGGATCTTCAAGATGATATCAATGCCATTCCAAAAATGGTAGAGCAATATCAACAAGGATACGAGATTGTATATGGCGTTCGCTGTTCAAGAACAAAAGATACCTTTTTTAAAAAGTTTACCGCAGAAGGCTTCTATAAATTTATGAAGCTTCTTGGTGTGGACATTGTGTTTAACCATGCCGATTATAGATTGATGAGCAAGCAAGCTTTAGATGCTTTATCACAATTTGAAGAAGTAAATTTATTCTTACGCGGAATTGTTCCACTGATTGGATTTAAATCTACTACTGTTGAATATGAAAGAAATGAGCGTTTCGCAGGTGAATCAAAATATCCTCTCAAAAAAATGTTGGCATTTGCATTTGATGGAATTACATCTTTTAGCATTAAACCGATTAGGATTATCACATGTTTAGGTGCTCTTATATTTCTTATCAGTCTTATTGTACTCATTGTGTTTATTTGTTTAAAATATACCGGTGTTACCGTCAGCGGATGGACTTCTATCGTGGCCTCTATCTGGATGATTGGCGGTATCCAGATGCTTTGTCTCGGGGTTATCGGTGAATATATCGGAAAGATATATAATGAAACAAAAAAACGTCCCCGTTATATTATTTCAAAAGTTATTTTAAACGAGGAGATTCCAAAAAATGGTTAAACCTACCTTGAGCAGGATTTTTCAGGGCTTATTTTTTGCATCCTTTGTATGGATTTATTTTAGCGTTATGTTTACCAATAGCGGTAACAAACCTTGGCTGTCTATTATATTGGGAATTGCAATGTTAGTGGGCGGCATTGGCATTGCCTATTTTTGCAAAAAAGTAGTTTCGAAATGGAAACCAAAGGTAATACATGGTATCTTTGCAGGTATTGCAGTTATAATATTTGCCTTGTTAATTTATTTTTCATTTTCGTTGAGAGCTGTTTATGCTTGGGATGCAGGCAACGTATATAAAGCTGCTGTTGCTCCAATAACAGGAGAACAACTTCCGGATAATTACTTTGCTATCTACCCAAATAATATATTTCTATTCTTAATTTTAAAAGTATTTTATAAAGTAATTTTTGCAATAACAGGAAGCACAGACATTATTTATGTCGTGTTATTAAATGCAGTTGTAACTTTTATAGCTATTATATTTATGTATTTGACAGCTGTAAAGCTATGGGGACCTCACATAGGGCTTTTTACAGGAATTGTATGTTTGTTTTTTGCTCCATTTTATGTATATGTTGCTTATTATTATACAGACACGTTTTCCCTTCCTTTTATCATAATACCAATTTATTTATATTTGTGTGCTGTAAACAGCAAGAAAATAATTCCTAAATATATTTTGTTCATAACTGCCGGTATTCTTTTAACGCTGGGCTTTAAACTAAAAGCAACCATCGCTATTGTACTGATTGCTATCATTATCCATTTGTTTCTCAGCCAAAAAGTATTAACAGCTTTGAAATATTCCAGTGTTATGGCAGCAAGCTGTATTATTATATTTTTCTCCTATAATGTTATGGTAAACCAATTAAATGTTGTATCTGAAGAAGAAACCTATACCCGACAAATACCTTACTCTCACTGGATTATGATGGGACTAAATGGTGACGGAGGATATAATGACAATGATGCGTTATATACACAATCATTTCCAAATATAGACGAAAAAAAGGCTGCAACAGTCAGTGAAATAAAAAAAAGGATTTCTGACTATGGCTTTACCGGTCTTATAAATCATTTAACGAATAAAGCTGTTCATAACACTTGGGGAGACGGTACCTATTTTATTTTTAAAGAGGGACAAACACACCCGGAAACAGATTCAAAATTGTGGGATTTTGTTCTAGAAAACGGAAAACATTATAATATTTTTTATTATTACTGCCAAGGATTTCATCTAGCGGTTTTAACTTTGCTTATGGTTTCTCTTTTGATAGGTATAAAAAAAGGTATAGTTAATGGAACGCTTCTATTCAAGCTTGCAGTATATGGTTTATTTTTGTTCTTATTAATCTGGGAAACAAGGTCTCGTTATGTTTACGGATTTACTCCTTTATTGCTTCTAATCGCCGTAGATACGTACAACGAATTGGTGAATATAAACTTTAAACGCTTAAAAGACAAATTTATTTCGTCAAAGAAATATCCATTTTCTAAAAATAAATTAGAGAAACAATCTCAAGCTAAAAACTAAAGTAATATTGTAAAAAAAGTGGTACAAATGGTATACATTTGTACCACCTTTTTATTATAACTTACGATACGCACCAAATCACATAAATATAATCTACATTACAAAAAGATACAGAGAATGGCAAGGGAAATGTATTGCAACTGCCCCATTTTTACTTTACAAGGAGATCTTGAAAATGGACAAACATATCTTAAATCGGATTTTTCAAGGATTATTTTTTCCTGTTTTTTATGGATTTATGCCAGTATTATATTTACCAATAGCGGAAATAAACCTTGGATATCCATCTTAGCAGGAATCGTCATTCTCATAAGCGGTATTGGTATCGCCTATTTCTGTAAAACAGTTGTAATCAGATGGAATCCACAGGTAATTCATAGTGTTTTTGCAGGAATCTCAGTAATTATATTAACTTTAATAGTATACTTTGCATTTTCATTAAAATCTTTTCCTGATTGGGATGCAGGCAGTATGTATCAAGAAGCAATCGCCCCATCCACAGGAAAATATCTTTCTTATAATTACTTTGCAATATATCCAAATAATATTTTTCTTTTTTTAATTTATAAAATATTCTACAAAATGATATTTTTTATAATAGGAAATACTGACATTATCTATATAGAATTATTAAATGTTGCTGTCATTTTTATATCAATTATTTTTCTATATTTAATTGCAGTAAAATTGTGGGGAGCTCATGTGGGATTACTCACCGGTATTATTTGCCTATTTTTTGCCCCCTTCTATACATAAACAACTTACTATTATACAGATAGCTTCTCTCTTCCATTTGTTACTATTTCAATTTATTTATATTTATGTGCTGTTAACACTAAAAAAGAAATTTCTGAATATTTATTATTGATAGGTGCCGGCATTATTTTAGCTCTTGGATTTAAACTGAAAGCAACCATTGCCATTATATTGGTTGCTATTGTAATTCATTTATTTCTCAATCAAAAAATACGAACTGCCCTCATTTATACTGGCGTTACAATAGCAAGCTTTATTGTTGTATTTTTTTCTTATAATGCTGCGGTAAAACAATTAAACATTGTGTCTGAAGAAGAAGCTTACTCATATCAAATGCCTTATACGCATTGACTTATGATGGTGCTAACAGGAGATGGCGGATGATGAAAGTATACAGAGTCTTTTCCAAATATAGATGAAAAGAAAGCCGCAAACATAGAAGTAATAAAGCAACGTTTTCCAGATTATGGTTTTGTCGGCACCATAAAACATATGACAAATAAAGCTGTTCATAATACTTGGGGAGATGGTACCTATTTTGTTTTTAGAGAAGGAACCATAATAAAACAACAAATTCAAAACTATAGGAACTTATTTTAAAAGATGGCGCTTATTATCGTTATTTCTGTTATTCTCAGGGCTTTCATTTAGCAGTTTTAACTTTGCTCATGGTTTCATTGGCAATAGGCATTGTAAATGGAAAATAAATGCTGTTTTATTATTTAAAATAGCGCTGTTCGGACTATTTTTATTCCTCTTAATATCGGAAACGAAATCCAGATATATATTACAGTTTGCTCCATTACTTTTGTTAATATCCGCCGACACCTGCTACCAAATAGTACATATGAAATTGAAAAATTTGACAACAAGATTTCGACATAACAAAAGGCCAGAGCGAAATAAGCTCCATTAAAACAGACGGATTGATTCAGTCAATCCGTCTGTTTTAATGATAAAAGATTATCAGTTGTATAAGTAAAAAGATATTTTTATTCATAGCAACTATATTTGGTAGATAAGATGATAAATATGATGAACCCTATACTAACAATTGGAACATCCTATATTTAAAATGTGGGACATGGAATAAAAAGGTGTATAACCCCTAAAATTTGTGCATACAAATAATTAGTAGCTTAAAAAGGGGTGTAAAAGTTTTGAAAGTGAATAGGGGGAAGATTGCGAACCATAGCATAAGCCATGACGTGGAGGACCGCAGTGTAATACTGGGTCAATACATTTCCACAACACACTCCACCGTCCGAAGCACGGCTAAAAAATTTGGTGTTAGTAAAAGTACCGTTCATAAAGACGTAGCAGAACGTTTAAAATACATAGATCCCCAGTTATATAAAGAAGTAAAACAGATATTAGAAATTAATAAAGCACAACGTCATATCCGTGGCGGTATGGCAACAAAACTAAAATATAAAAAACATACAGATTGTGAAGAATCCTAGAGTACGTATATCAAAAACAGCTGTCACCGGATATATTTGGTGCCAGCTGTTTCTATTTTATATCTGTCCTATCAATTACATGTATCTGGAATAATCCAACTAATCACTGCCCTATAACATCAACTGTTATATCATTGTCTTAAATGATATAAAGCAGCCTACATAGTTTATTAAAACATAATAAATCTCTGAACACTAATTTTTCGACTGTTACCCACTTCATTTTTGGTTTGTAAAACAGAATATAGTGCTATTTTAAATAATTATGTATAAGAAAAAGCCAACAAACGCCTGACTTTTTCTTTTTATTCGCAACGATGAGCTATGCAGCTTCTTTTAAAATTCTTGTAGGATCAATCCAAACGCCTTCTTTTTTCATTTGAATGTGCAAATGGGCTCCTAATTTCTCTTCAATCGGTATGGTACCAACGGTTCCTAAAATCTGTCCGTCTTCAACAGTATCTCCGGCGGCAAGAAGACTTTTATCTGTCAGACCGCAATAACGTACCTCAATGTCTCCATGCTGTATCACAAGCACATTGCCCCACATAATATCCTCATATGAGTCTACTACGGTTCCTGCACCAATACTCATTACATTTTGTCCTTTTTCCGCACCAATATCAAGGCCGTCATGTGTTCTCCAATCGTCCATTGTCATATTGTATACGGGGTCTCCGTTACTGAATCCATTTAATATTTCTTGTCCGGCCACGGGATAATTATAATATTCTGGAGCTTGATTTTCCACCGGCTGTTCGGATACAACCTCGCTGGAAACAATTTCTTCACTGGATACAGATTCGGAAACAAGTTCACTTTCCGCAATCGGCAAATCATCTTCCATTACATTATCTTTCGGAACACCGCTAACGGTTTGGTTTACTTCCGCTGTAGAACTTTGCGGTGCAGACGAAGAAGCGGTATCCTGGGTTACATCAGAAATTTTCACTACTGTATCGTATGTTGCCCAAGCTCCCACGCCAAGTGCTACCAAACACAGCGCCATAGCCAAATAAACACCTAAATTTTTTTGTTTTTTAGGCTGAGAAGCACCATTGCCTTTTACAGCGCTTTCTTCCTCTACCTCTTCATCATCTTCTTGATATTCCTCGTCATCCAGTATATCATCAGTATCCTCTTCCAGAAGCTCTTCCTCTAAATCATCATGCTCATCATATGGTTGTTTTTTATCATGTAAATCCATTTTAGCACCTCCTAAAAAGTATGTTGCCCGTTCTTAATACGGAATATGCCAAAACAGGATTTTATTTTTGGATTTTATTATTTTTATATTTTCTTCTAAATTGTACACGCTATGTTTCATTTGAAATATCCAAAAATACCCACAAATATGAAAAAAATCATTTCATAAAATAAAACATAAACAAAAAAATGATATTTTTACGGTAATATTTAAAAAAACCTTAAAAATCTGCCTATTACCTTGATAATTACCATTGTTTTTTATATAATAGTTGCCATGATATGGAACGATAAAATGACTTATAAGGAGCGCTGAATTATGGGAAAAGCTTTGATGATTGGTGCCGGCGGTGTTGCCGGCGTAGTAGCACATAAATGTTGCCAAAATCCGGAAGTATTCCAGGAACTTTGCATTGCCAGCCGTACATTATCTAAATGTGACGCTTTAAAGAAAAAATTAGATGGCGGTAAAACAAAAGTAACCACGGCACAGCTTGACGCAGACAATACAGAGGAAATTATTGCATTAATTGAAACATTCAAACCGGATATTGTAATCAATGTTGCATTGCCATATCAAGACTTAACCATTATGGATGCTTGCCTTGCAACAAAAGTCCACTATCTGGATACCGCTAACTATGAGCCGCCCGATACTGCAAAATTTGAGTATAAATGGCAGTGGGCTTATAAGAAAAAGTTTGAAGATGCCGGTATTACCGCTATTTTAGGAAGCGGATTTGACCCGGGTGTTACAGGCGTCTTCTCCGCATATGCACAAAAACATTATTTTGATGAAATTCATACCATTGATATTGTAGATGCCAACGCGGGAGATCATGGTTATCCTTTTGCAACAAACTTTAATCCTGAAATCAATATTCGTGAAGTTACTGCAAACGGCAGCTATTTTGAAAACGGTAAGTTCATTGAAACAGAGCCAATGTCAATCAAACGTGTCTATGATCTTCCACAAATTGGACCGAAAGACATTTATCTGCTTCATCATGAGGAAATGGAATCTTTGGCACTGAATATCAAAGGTATTAAGAGAATTCGTTTTTGGATGACATTCTCTGAAAGCTACCTGACACATTTAAAGGTACTTGAAAACGTTGGCATGACCTCCATTGAACCCATTGAATTTGAAGGCAAACAAATTGTGCCTCTGCAATTTTTAAAAGCAGTGTTACCTGACCCTGCATCTCTTGGTTCAAGAACAAAAGGCAAAACCAATATCGGCTGTATTTTTACCGGTGTAAAAGACGGACAAGAGAAAAAATACTATGTATATAATGTTTGCGATCATCAAGCATGTTATGCAGAAGTTGGTTCACAGGCAATTTCTTATACAACAGGTGTTCCTGCTATGATTGGCGCTATGATGGTGCTTACAGGCAAATGGAATAAACCAGGTGTTTATAATGTGGAAGAGTTTGATCCGGACCCATTTATGGAAGCATTAAACAAATTCGGATTGCCTTGGGTAGAAGATTTTAACCCCACCTTAATTGACTAATCATTTGACATGTTGTTTATCACGTGGTCTGTAAACATCTGATTTGCGAATACAGTGAGTCGTGCAGTATCCTAAATCCATTTTGATACTGCTATGAGAATATTGCAGAATTGATATACTAAAGTTGATAAACAATGAGACTGTCAAGTACAATACATGAATATAAAAAGACTGCAGAATTTCGTATCGTACGTATATGCTGCAGCCTTTTCACTTTTGAAATAAAACGGATAAGGAAATAGAAACTATGGATATTGATATTTCAACACTGCCCACTCCCTCCTATTTGGTGGACCAGCGGCTATTAATCAAAAATTTGGAACTGCTCGCGTCTGTGAAAGAACGAACAGGATGTAAAATTCTATTGGCACAAAAAGCATTCTCTATGTTTTCCGTTTATCCGCTGATTGCCAAATATCTGGACGGCGTTACCTCCAGCGGTGTTATGGAAGCCCGTTTGGGATATGAAGAAATGGGAAAAGAAGTTCACACATATGCCCCAGCTTTTGCAGACCATGAAATGGACGATGTGATTCGTTATTCCGACCATATCGTATTTAATTCATTTCATCAATGGAACAAATTCAAAGATAAAGTGAGAAGCAGCGGAAAACAAATCGAATGCGGTTTGCGTTTAAACCCAAAATATTCTGAAATCGACACAGATATTTACAATCCCTGCTTTACGGGTTCCCGTCTCGGTATTACACCAGAACAATTTCAGCCTGACCAATTAGACGGCATTGACGGGCTTCATTTTCACACTATGTGCGAACAAAATTCCGATACTCTGGAGCGTACCTTAAAAGTTGTGGATGATACCTTTGGTTCCTACATCAAACAAATGAAGTGGCTCAACTTTGGAGGCGGCCACCATATTACCCGTTCTGATTACGACATAGAAACCCTAATTCGCTGCATTCAGTTTGCACAAGATACCTACGGGGTACAAGTATATTTAGAACCCGGAGAAGCTGTTGCATTGAATACAGGATATTTGGTATCTACTGTTTTGGATACCATTGAAAACGGAATGCATCTGGCTATTTTAGACACTTCCGCTGCCTGCCATATGCCTGATGTTTTGGAGATGCCTTATCGTCCTCATATCATTGGAGCAGGGGTACCCAATGAAAAAGCATATACGTATCGTTTGGGTGGTCCTACCTGTCTTGCCGGTGATATCATAGGAGATTATTCCTTTGATGTGCCTTTAAAAGAAGGTGACAAATTAATCTTCTGCGATATGGCTCACTATACCATGGTAAAAAACAATACATTTAATGGAATGAATCTGCCGTCCATCGCTTTATACTCTCAGGAAAACGGACTGCAAATCATCAAACAGTTTGGTTACGAAGATTTTAAGAGCAGATTGTCTTAACCTTCCACTTGACAATCTATTTCTGCAGTTTTATAATAAAAATATGATATAAAAATTTAATATAAGAACTGGGGAGTCAATGAAATTGGCTGAGAGTGAGGTGGTGTCCTCTTACTCATGGAACCTGTGCGGTTCATACCGGCGTAGGGAGTTTCTTTTTATGTATTTCCAGTTCAATTTTTACAGTATATACTGGAACTTCAAAAACCGAACTCTTTACAAGGGTTCGGTTTTTTGTTTCCCTTTTTCTTGCGATAGAACAGGAGGTTCTTTTATGAAATTAAACGGGACAATCTATCATTTGGAACAACCAGTTATCTTACTGGACTTACTGAATGAATACGGATTTCAAACACAACGGATTGCAGTAGAAATGAACGGCGCTATTATTCCGAAAGCAACATATCATCAAGTAACCGTCACCAATGACGATACACTGGAAGTCGTAAGCTTTGTAGGCGGTGGCTGATATGAAACTGATTGTAAACGGAAAATCATATATCACCAACGCTTCCACACTATTGGACTTAAAAGCAGAATTGCAAATTCCATCAGACATTACCATATTAAACGGATTTCAAGTATCAGAAAATCTCGATATCAAAGAGGGAGATTTGGTGACTCTGATTCAAAAAGGGAAAATGCCTTCCCAAGATGAATTGGAAAGCATGATGTGTGCACGGCATACTCCAAATGTCCATAACAAGGTAAAAGAGGCAAAGGTGGCAATTGCAGGTCTGGGCGGACTTGGTTCCAACATTGCAATTTTACTTGCCCGCACAGGTGTAGGCACTCTGTTTTTAGTGGATTTTGATGTTGTGGAACCCAGCAACCTCAACCGTCAAAGCTACTATATCTCCCATTTGGGACTGCCTAAAACAGAAGCGCTAAAACAACAAATTGAGCAAATCAATCCTTTTATCAAAGTTAAAACAAAGCAAATCCGCGTGACGGAAGAAAACGCACATTCACTTTTTGAGGAGTATCCAATTGTTTGCGAAGCATTTGATAACCCGATTTCCAAAGCAAATTTAGTGAATACGCTGCTGGAACAAAGTCCCCAAACAAAATTGGTATGCGGTTCCGGTATGGCAGGATACGGTTCTTCCAATACCATTCAAACAGTCAGAAAAATGAAACATTTATACATGTGCGGAGACGGCAGCACCGCCGCTGAAGTAGGCAACGGCTTGATGGCACCGCGTGTGACGGTATGTGCTGCTCATCAGGCTAATATGGTCCTTCGCTTAATTTTAGGAATAGAAGAGGTTTAACAAAATGAAAGATACATTAATCATCGGCGGTCATGAATTTCATTCCCGCTTTATCTTAGGGTCAGGAAAATATTCTCTTGAAAAAATGCCGGGAGTCATTGAAAACAGCGGAGCAGAAATCATCACACTTGCTCTGCGTCGCGCAAATACCGGCGGGGACGGAAATATTTTGGATTATCTCCCAAAAGGTATTACTCTTTTGCCCAATACATCAGGCGCCCGCAATGCAGAAGAAGCCGTACGCATTGCCCGACTTTCCCGCGAACTGGGCTGTGGCGATTTTATAAAAATAGAAGTCATCCACGACAGCAAATACTTAATGCCGGACAACCATGAAACCGTAAAAGCCACTGAAATTTTGGCAAAAGAAGGGTTCATCGTTATGCCTTATATGTGCCCTGATTTAATCACGGCCAGAGCGCTGGTGGATGCAGGTGCAGCAGCAGTCATGCCCCTTGCAGCGCCTATCGGCAGTAATAAAGGGTTGGTATCACGGGAATTTATCAAAATGATTGTAAACGAAATAAACCTTCCCGTCATTGTAGATGCGGGAATCGGCGCACCGTCACAGGCATGTGAGGCCATGGAGTTGGGTGTTGACGCAGTGATGGCGAATACTGCAGTTGCAACCGCAAACGATGTGGGCGCGATGGCAAAAGCATTTAAACTGGCTATTGAAGCGGGACGACTGGCTTACCTTGCAGGGCTTGGACGCGTACTGGACTTTGCAGGAGAAGCCTCCTCCCCTTTGACCGGATTTTTAGAAGATTAACGGAACACAGAAAGGCAGGGAATGATGTATGGATACTTCTGCTATGATAGATGGAATCTCAAAAAAAGAGTTGGAACATATGGAACGTATCGACAGTGATATCATGGAACGGACGCTTTCCTACTATCATCAATTTGATTTTTCCACATTTACCTCCGCAGATGTTCAAAACGCATTACAAAAAGAACAATTGTCTGCTTTAGATTTTGCAGCTTTACTCTCGCCCGCAGCGCAACCATTGTTAGAACAAATGGCACAAAAAGCAAAACGGTTGACTTGTGCACAATTTGGCAATAACGTAGGCTTGTATACTCCGCTGTATATTGCCAATTATTGCGTCAACGAATGTGTTTACTGTGGATTTAACTGCAAAAACAAAATTCATCGCGGCAAACTTTCTATGGAGGAAATTGAATCAGAATTTCAGGCGATTGCCGAAACAGGTCTGGAAGAAATTTTAATTTTAACAGGCGAATCACGCCATCAATCCAATCTTGATTACATTGGACAGGCAGTAGAATTGGCAAAAGAATATTTTACTACCATAGGGCTGGAAATCTATCCTCTGAATTCTGATGAGTACGCTTTTCTACATGAGAAAGGCGCCGACTTTGTCAGCGTTTATCAAGAAACATATGATCCTATTTTTTACAAAGAAGTGCATTTAAAAGGTCCCAAGAGAGATTTTTCATATCGATTCAACGCACAAGAGCGCGCTCTTATGGGAGGAATGCGCGGCGTAGGAATAGGTGCATTGTTAGGACTGCACAACTTTAGGAATGATGCACTTGCAACGGGACTGCATGCAAAGTTTTTACAGCAGAAATATCCTCATGCAGAAATCAGTTTTTCTGTTCCCAGACTGCGCCCTTACATTAATAACAGCGAAAATAATCCCAACGATGTTCACGAAACACAGTTGCTTCAAATTATGCTGGCATACCGTATATTGCTTCCATTTGCAGGCATTAATATTTCTACCCGTGAGCGTGCAGGATTCCGTGATAATGTAGTGGGACTCTGCGCAACAAAAATTTCCGCAGGTGTGAAAACCAGTGTGGGCGGCCATCAACTGGAAGAAAAAGGCGACGCGCAATTTGAAATTTCTGACCCCCGCAGTGTGGATGAAATCCGTAAAATGCTAAAAACACGCGGATTGCAGGAAGTATTTACAGACTACATACGTTTGTGAGGATATAAGTATGGTGATATGTGTTACGAACAGAACCTTATGTAAAGATAACTTTTTAAAGCGTATCGAGTCTATCTGCAAAGCAGGACCAAAATTTATCCTTTTGCGGGAAAAAGATTTGGATAGAAAAGAATATACGCAATTGGCCGCACAATGCCTTGCCATATGCAAAACATACGGAATACAATTGGTACTTCACACGTACATACAATCTGCCCTTGACCTTGGTGTAACAGCAATTCATCTTCCCCTGTCTATTCTGAAACAAGAAAGTAAACATCTGAATGCGTTTACTATGATAGGCACTTCTGTTCATGCTGTGAAAGAAGTTGCCTTGGCGCAGAATCTTGGAGCAACCTATCTTATCGCAGGTCATATCTTCCAAACGGACTGTAAAGCGGATTTAAAACCCCGTGGTATCTCTTTTTATCAAAAGGTACAAAATGCATCGCATATTCCCGTTTATCCCATTGGAGGCATACATAAAGATACGGTGCAAGAAATCATAAATGCAGGAGCAACCGATTTTTGCATTATGTCAGAGCTAATGACTTGCGACCATGTAGAAGAGAACATAACCATGTATCAGCAACTTACACCAAAAACGGATTTATGCGCCATTCCCGGGGTAGGTCCAAACATGAAACAACATATGATTCGCTTGGGTTATCATTGGGTGGAAGATTTAAAACAAGCAAATCCGGAAGAAATGTATCAACAAGATTGTATCTTACATGGAGGTCAGCTGGACCGCTGTGTATTATATGTATATCGTTTGGCTGTATACTTTGCAACAACGCCCAATCCGGAACTCCAAAAGTTAAAATGGTGGTATTGGAAAGAGCATTGTTAGCATTTGACGTCTTAGAGCTGTTATGCTATGATATGGCTAATATATCGGATTGGAGATGAAAGCGTGATTCAACTTTCTTGCTAAAGAAAACAGGCACAATAAATATAGCGGTGTATGAAATAAACTACACTTTATTTATTGTGCCTTTGCAAGAAAGTATTCTCTGTTTTCAACTCAAAATCATAACAATATATCCTCTATTGGATTTTAAAATGATACGTTTGAGCTGCAAGAAAGAACTTTCTTGCAGCTTTTATTTTGTTCTAAAGGGGGATTTTCCATGTCGCAAATCAATATATCCAATCTTACTTTTTCTTACAACGGAAGTTATGACGCCATATTCAAACATGTTAGCTTTTGTATAGACACCAATTGGAAATTAGGTTTTATTGGAAGAAACGGAAAAGGAAAAACAACATTTTTTCACTTGCTTATGGGAAAATATGACTACAGCGGCCATATCACGTCCAATGTAACATTTGAATATTTTCCTTATAATGTAAAAGATAAATCACAATGGACCATAGAAGTCATCTCGCAAATTTACCCTGATTATGTTCATTGGCAGCTGATAAAGGAATTGTCTCTTTTGGAAACAGATGATTCTATTCTTTATCGCCCATTCCAGACCCTTTCCGACGGAGAACAAACCAAAGTATTACTGGCAATTCTATTTTTAAAGGAAAACAGCTTTCTTCTTATTGACGAGCCTACCAATCATTTAGATGCGCATGGAAGAGAAATCATCTGTAAATATCTCAATCAAAAAAGTGGATTTATTCTAATTTCACATGACAGAGCATTTGTGGATGGATGTGTAGACCATATCCTATCCATTAACAATATCAACATCGAAATTCAAAAAGGAAATTTTTCTTCTTGGCTCGTAAATAAAGAGCGTCAAGATCGGTATGAACTCGCAGAGAATAAAAAATGGATGAAAGAAATTGCACGGTTATCCGAAGCAGCAAAACAAACCGGCGCTTGGTCATTTCAAGCAGAGCAAACTAAATATGGTACAAAAAATTCAGGTTTACGTCCTGATAGAGGATATATCGGTCATAAAGCCGCTAAAATGATGCAGCGTTCCAAATCGATACAAAGCCGTCGTCTGGAGGCCATCGAAGAAAAATCAAAGCTGTTAAAAAATATCGATCAAACAGAGCATTTAAAATTATCTCAACCAGCTTACCATTCCCACCGTTTGGCATCTCTTCGGAATGTTTCTATTTGTTATGAGAACAATATCATTCGTAAAGATATCACATTTACCATCGAACAAGGTGATCGCATTGCTTTAAGCGGAAACAATGGATGCGGAAAATCCAGCATATTAAAACTTATTTGCGGATACAATATTCCATACTCAGGAGAATTTTATAAAGGCAGTAATATGACGATTTCTTATGTATCACAAAATACCGATGCATTATGCGGAACTTTATCCGACTATGTAGCAGCAAACAAAATTGAGGAAAGTTTATTCAAAGCAATTTTACGCAAATTAGATTTTACAAGAGAGCAATTTGACAAAAAAATACAGAATTTCAGCAGCGGACAAAAGAAAAAAGTTTTAATTGCAAAAAGTTTATGTCAACCCTCACATCTGCTGGTTTGGGATGAGCCCCTTAACTATATGGACGTAATATCCCGTATACAATTAGAACAGTTATTATTGGAATACCGACCAACTATGTTATTTACAGAACATGACCTAACATTCCGGAACCATATTGCAACAAAAACAATAGAACTTTCAAATTAAAAAGAGCAGCCTATTTATAGGCTGCTCTTTTTTCGTAAAATATATCAACAAGTTTTCAATTATTTGTTGAAAAATCTTTTGATTTCAATTTTAGCATTTTCAACGGAGTCAGAACCGTGAATTACGTTTGCACCGGTGCTGGAAGCAAAGTCACCGCGGATAGTACCAGCAGTAGCTTCTTCAAATTTTGTAGCACCCATGATAATTCTCATGCCTTGAACTGCATTTTCACCTTCTACAATCATACCGAATACAGGACCGGAAGTCATGTATTCAACAATCTCAGGGAAGAATGGTTTGTCCGCAATGTGAGCATAGTGCTCTTTTAAAATAGCTTCGTCCAAGTTCATCATTTTAGCGTCAATCAATCTGTAGCCTTTTCTCTCAATTCTTGCGATAATTTCGCCCATTAGACCTCTTTGAACTGCATCAGGTTTTAACATAATATAGGTTTGTTCGATCATAGTACCTAATCTCCTTTAAAATTATTACACGGATATAAATATTATAGCATAAAAAAAATTGCTTTGCAATTTTTGACAAATAAAAGTTATGACATTCTAGTATAAAGATAAAATCTATTCTTTTGTTTTTACAGTAGGATAATTCTATATATATTTTACCCATTATATCAATTTATAACGCCTTTTTCATATGTATATGCATTTTTCCGCAATCGTCAAATTCTTCTCCAAAAGACTGATATCCAAGTTTTTCATAAAATCCCCGTGCATGCAGCTGAGCCCCTAACATGGCAAACTGTGCGCCTTTCTGTTTTGCTGCTTGCTCTAATTGACGTAACAAATATGTCCCTATCTTCTTTCCTCGATGCTCTTTTAACACCGCAATTCGCCCCAAGTACGCAGTAATATGATCCCCCATGATAAAAAAGCGCCCTATTGCAATGGGAACAGAATCTGAAAATACCAAAATATGAAATGCCGTCCTATCTTTTTCATCAAATTCTAAATCAGAGGCAAACCCTTGTTCATTTACGAAAACAGATTGGCGAATTGCATATCCCGGATTGCTTTTTTCCAAACCGCAAAATAGTTCTGTATGCAACATAATATAAAATCCATCCTTTTTTAAGGTTATTTTATTATATCGATTTCGCACCTGTATTTCAATAAAGACCGCATAAATAACAAAAAACTGGCTACATTAATATAGCACTTAGTCTTCTTTTCTCATTGATTTTTCAACAGAAAATCAATGAGAATTTTGCTAAATGATATCTAAAGCTCCGGCAGTAAACACAAACTCACAAATTATACATTTATATATAAATAGCTTTATTTTGATAAAATTATATTGACAAATTAATACATTATATATATTATTTACTGCAAACATCTAATTTTATACCAAGAAATGAGAGGGGAGCGTTTTGGAAAAAAAGCGTACACAATTTTCAGGCAAAATAGGATTTATCCTAGCCGCTGCCGGCTCTGCAGTAGGACTGGGAAATATATGGAGATTTCCCTATTTAGCAGCGGAATATGGCGGCGGAACCTTTTTATTTTTCTATATATTATTTGCCATCACCTTTGGTTTTTCACTTATGATGGCAGAAGTTGCTTTGGGACGCAAAACCGGAAGAGGCGTTGTCGGTACCTTTCAGTCCTTGGATAAACGCTTTACATTTATGGGTTGGCTAACCATGTTGGTTCCTATTCTAACGTTGCCATATTATAGCGTTACAGGCGGTTGGGTAATGCATTATGGTATGCTGTTTCTAACGGGTCAAGGCGCCCAAACAGCAGAAACAGGCTTTTTTCAGTCTTTTTCTGCTAATCCTTTATGGCCGGTATTCTGGTTATGTATTTTTGTTGCTATCTCGTGCATCATTGTTATGTTTGGTGTAAAAAAGGGAATTGAGAGAACCAGCAAAATCTTTCTTCCCATATTAATTGTATTAAATATTGCCATTGCCATCTATGTCATGACATTGCCCGGGGCACTGGATGGCGTTCTGTATTACATTACACCTGATTTTTCTAAATTATCATTCGGCACAATTATCGCAGCATTGGGACAATTGTTTTACTCCATGTCATTGGCTATGGGCATTATGTTTACGTATGGCTCATATTTAAATCAAAAAGAGAACTTGGAGGCTTCGGTACGACACATAGAATTATTCGATACCGGTATTGCATTTTTATCCGGTCTTATGATTCTGCCCGCCGTATTTGTATTTTCGGGCGGAGATGCGAATGTGTTAAACTCCGGTTCCAGCCTTTTATTTATCACAATGCCCCAAGTATTTATGAGCATGCCGTTTGGGCAAGCCGTAGGAGCAATCTTTTTCATTTTAGTATTTTTTGCAGCATTGACTTCAGCCATTTCGTTTGTAGAAACCATTGTTTCCGTATTTCAGGATCAATTTGGATGGAAGCGAATCCCTATTTGTATCGGCACCTGTTTGGGAACTATTGTAATTGGTTTAGCTGCTGCTTGGGGATTTGGCTGGTGGAGTGGATTTACCATATTTGGAATGAATATTTCAGATTTTCTGGACTTTTTCACAAACAGTATTTTAATGCCAATTTCCGCATTGTTCACCTGTATTTTCTTAGGATTTATTGTAGGTACCAGCGTTGTGGCAGATGAAGTAAAATTATCGTCTCGCTTCCGTTCAGAAAAAATGTTTGTTGTAATCACCAAATGGATTGCACCTGTATGTATTGTAGCAATTTTAGTTACTTCTATTTTATCCGCAGCAGGTTTATTCACAATTTAATTGCCATTTATTTTCTGCCTGTATATAAAAATATATACAGGCAGAATTTTTATGCAAAATGCTATAGAATAATTGTCCAACTTTCTTGACAAATGTTGACATATACGGTATAGTTTTAGAGATTGTTTTTATTTTATTCATAAATTATTTACGGCATATTTAGTAAGTCCATGTAGATTGAGGGGGGTCTTTGTTGGAAAAAAAGCGTACACAGTTTTCAAGTAAAATAGGCTTTATTTTGGCTGCTGCCGGTTCTGCCGTTGGTCTGGGCAACATTTGGCGTTTTCCATATCTAGCTGCAGAATATGGCGGCGGTATATTTTTATTTACCTATATTATTTTAGCAATTACATTCGGTTTTTGCCTCACTGTAACTGAAATTGCAATTGGTCGAAAAACCGGAACCAGTTTTTTAAATGCTTATAAAAAATTGGATAAACGATTTTCATTCATTGGCATTATTACACTGTTTATACCTATCTTAATTTTGCCCTATTACAGTGTAATCGGCGGCTGGGTTGTACATTTTGCGTATATGTTTATATCCGGCCAAGGCATGCAAACTGCCAATCCGGATTATTTTGCAGGCTTTATCTCACAGCCCGGATGGCCTATCTTGTTCTTAGCTATTTTCCTTGGATTAACAGCTATTATTGTCATGCTGGGTGTAAAGCGTGGTATCGAATTAACATGTAAAATTTTTATGCCTATGTTAGTACTGATGACGGTCGGCTTAGCAATTTATATTATGACATTGCCCGGTGCTATGGAGGGCGTAAAACACTATTTAATTCCAAACTTCAGCGATTTTTCTTTTGAAACCGTGCTGGCGGCATTGGGACAGCTATTTTACTCTATGTCATTGGCTATGGGTATTACCATTACATACGGCTCTTATATGAAAAAAGATACCAATATCGAAAAATCCACATTTACAATCGGAATTTTTGATACCGGTATTGCGTTCTTCTCCGGATTGATGATCATTCCTGCTATTTTTGCTATTTCACCGGGCGGTTCCACTGAGTTTGGACAAGGCAGTACTCTGATGTTTACCACTATGCCTCAAGTATTTGCAGGCATGCCGGGCGGACAAGTAGTAGGCGCCGTATTCTTTGTTCTTGTGTTCCTTGCAGCGATTACTTCTTCCATAGGACTTATGGAGGCGATTGTTGCGGCCATCCAAGATAAATTTGGCTGGAAACGCATCCCTGTCTGCATTGGTATACTGCTCTTTTCCATCGCTTTAGGCATTTGCTCATCTTTGGGCTTTGGTATTTGGGATGGCGTTCAAATCTTCGGAAAATCCATTCTGGATTCCTTTGACTTCCTCACCAACAACATTCTAATGCCAGTTGTAGCTTTATGTACATGTATTTTTATAGGATTCTTCTTAAAACCCAAAAGCATCATTGATGAAGTACAGGAAACTGCACCGTTCCGTTTGAAAGGATTATATGTTGTCTTCACCAAATGGCTGGCTCCTGTTTGCATCGTTATTATATTGGTGACCGCTTTCTTACAGGCTGCAGGCATTCTTGTAATTTAGTATATTTATAAAAGGAAATGCTTAAATCAAGCATTTCCTTTTTTGATTCAAATAATCTCAGAAAAACAGATGTTTTGGAATAGTATTGCAATTTTATGTCTGAAACGGTAGAATAGATTTATAAAACAAGACAAAAATACAAGAAAGGGTTTCTCATATGAAAAAGAAAATTTGTAAACCTTGTTATGCCATCAGTGCATTGTTTTTCGCTCTTCCTTTTATGGTTCCGGGTGTATCCGCTGCCTCTGCCGATGCCGTTTATAACGTTATGACAGGAGACCAGACCAATTGGCCTATGATTATAGGTATTTCTGTTGCTGCAGGTGTTGCTGCAATTGCGATTATTGTAGCGATTATCCTTACAATTGTATCTAAAGCGAAAAAGAATAAAGGTTATAAACCAAAACACTAATACCAATAACCATATGATGGAAAAATTAAATATGATAAAAAAGGACAACTTTCAGTTGTCCTTTTTTATTTTTTATTCATTAGGTACCTTGACATTTTTTCTCCCAACACTTACAATTCCAATTATAAGGTACCTAACGAATTGGGAGGTCGTATGATGTCAGAACTAAATGATAACTTAACTTTATTGCGTTTGTTGCATCAATGTGCCCATAGAATCAATATGTCCAGCAAATACCCGGGGCAAGGAAGACTACTTGTGTTATTGCATAAAAAAGGTACACTGACACAGAGGGAACTAATCGAGATTACCCAGCGCCGTTCCGCTACACTCAGTGAACAATTAGCCGGCATGGAAAAATCGGGATATATTACCAGAACAAAAAATCCGTTGGATAACCGCAATGTTGACGTATCTTTAACCGCATTGGGAGAACAAGCAGCCGTAGAGGCCGAACAGGCACGCGCAGAACTCGCCGACCATGTATTTGGGGCATTGCAAGAAGAGGAAAAAATGCAGTTAGAAACTATACTATTAAAGCTATCTCAAACACTCCCTTCCCCTTGTCCTAATAAAGGAGCATAGCGCTATATGAAATTAGTCTTTCACTATATTCGGAAGCATCTTGGTTCTTTTATTGCAGCTATGATATTTTTATGTATAGAAGCAACTGCTGACCTGCTTCAGCCCACATTTATGGGATATATTGTAGATAACGGTGTAAAAGATGCGAACATTGGTCAAATTATGTATTACGGCGCTATTATGCTTGGTATTGCAGCTGTCGGCGCCTTCAGCGCCGTTATGCGTAATATTTTTTCATGTCGTACTTCACAATATATCGGCAAAGAATTGCGCGGTGATATTTATCGTAAAGTACAAACACTTTCCTTTGAAAATATAGATCGTTTGCAGCCGTCCTCCATTATTACGCGTATTACGAATGATGTTACACAAATACAGGATTTTACAAGCAGCAGTATGAGAATTATGATTAAAATGCCGATTACTTGTATTGGAGCTATTGCATTAATCATAATCAAAACACCGCAGCAAATTCCTGTTATGATTGTCACGCTGATTTTAGCGGTAATTATCATTATGGCAAATATGAAACTGGGTTATCCCCGTTTTAGCAATTTACAGAAAAAACTGGATAAGCTCAACAATGTAAGCCGTGAATTTTTAACCTCTATTCGCGTGGTAAAAGCATTTAATGCAGAAGGACAAGAACAGGAAAAATTTGAATCTGCTTCTGAAGACCTTTCCAAGGCAAGCATCTCCACCATGCGTATTATGGCAATGTTTCCGGCATTGATTAATCTGGTTGTAAATTTAGGTATTGTCGTACTGCTATGGATTACGCAGAGCCAGGCCTCAAGTGAAATTGGCCAAATTATGGCTGCAGTGAACTATATGACGCAAGTATTATTCTCGTTGAGCATGGTATCAACTATTTTTAACACCGCAGTCCGCGCAATGGCCTCCTCCAAGCGAGTAAGTGAAATCATGGAAGAGATTCCTGCACAAATTTCGCCCAAAACACCAATTTTTCCTAACATCAGAGGAGAAATCTCTTTTGAACATGTACACTTTTCTTATGCAGGTTCCAGCAGAGAATCCTTAAATCAAATTGATTTTCACATAATGCCGGGAGAAACTTTGGGAATCATCGGTCCCACCGGCTCCGGCAAAACTACATTGGTCAATCTGGTTCCCCGTTTCTATGATGCAACCAAAGGAAAAGTACTAATTGACGGTCACAACATTAACACAATTGATGAACAAACATTAAGAACCGCTGTAGCTGTTGTTCCTCAAAAAGCCTTATTGTTTACAGGTACCATTCTAGATAATCTGCGCTGGGGAAAAAGAGATGCGACAGAGGAAGAAATTACACGCGCTACAAAAATTGCCTGTGCAGACACATTTGTAACTGCTATGAAAGATGGATACAACACACAGTTAGGTCAAGGAGGAGTCAATTTATCCGGGGGACAAAAACAGCGTCTTTCCCTTGCAAGAGCATTGATACGAAATCCTCGTATTTTAATTTTAGACGACTGTACCAGCGCTCTCGATGCCTCTACTGAGGCAACTGTGTTAAATGGTTTACGGAAACAAGCCAAAGACACGACAGTATTGCTGATTAGTCAAAGAATTTCTACCGTAATGCGTGCTGACCGTATTCTATGTATGGAAAACGGTACTGTACAAGGGCTTGGAACTCACCAAGAGTTATTAGCTCAATGCCCTACATACCAGGCAATTTATGCCTCACAGATAGGAGGCAGTAGCAATGGCTGATAAAAATATGACTCCACCCCCTATAAACCGAAATGGCAGGGGACCTATGTTTCGTCCAAGAGAAAAGCCGAAAAACTTAAAAGGTACACTGCTCCGTTTATGGAACCTGACCAAAGGCCAACGAAAAGGATTGGGTTGGATTTTGCTTCTGTCTGCTTTGACATCTGCTTCTGCTATTCTATCTCCCTTTGTCATTGGGCAGGCAGTAACGGCATTGGATGCAGGTAATCCTGCACAAATGATTTTGCTGCTATTGCTTGCATTATATGTAAGCGATTGGCTTGTCCGTTTTTTACAACAATTTTTTATGGTTTCTATTGGGCAAAGAATGATTCGCTACATTAGAAACAATCTGTTTGACTGTATGAAAAAGTTACCACTGGCCTTTTTTGACAGCAAACAGCATGGCGAACTTATGAGCCGCCTGACCAATGATGTTGATAATATTAGTTCTACCATCTCCAATTCCATGACACAGTTATTAACAGCTGTTTTTACTATCATAGGTATTCTTTGCATTATGATTTCTCTCAATTTACTGCTGACTGCTGTTTCTCTTCTGTCCGTTCTGATTATCTTTCTGTTTACCCGTGTGATTACAAAGCGTACCCGTAAAATGTTTTCTTCTCAACAAAAAATATTAGGAAAACTAAATGGTCACATTGAAGAAAGCGTTTCGGGAGCTAATGTGGTAAAGGCATTTTGTCAAGAAGATGAAATGATAGCGCAATTTGATAAAAGTAACGAGGAACTTCGTCAAGTATCCACCCGTGCCTTAATCTGGTCAGGATTTTTAATGCCGATTACAAACGTATTAAATAATTTAACCTATGTATTTCTTTCTATTTTCAGCGGAATCCTGGCAGTAAACGGTTCCATCGAAATTGGTATGATATCCAGCTTTTTGCTGTACTCCAAACAATTTGCACGTCCTTTCATCAGCATTGCCGATATTTATAATAACTTTCAAACAGCTGTTGCAGGTGCGGAACGTATGTTTGAAATTATGGATGAAGAACCGGAACCAAAGGATATGGAACAAGCACTATCCATTCAAAACCCAAAAGGAGATATTGAATTACAACACGTTGTATTTGGTTATTCTTCTGACAGACCTATTTTAAGGGACATTTCACTTTCCATTCCCGCAGGAACAAAGGTAGCAATTGTAGGACCGACCGGTGCAGGAAAAACTACAATTATTAATTTACTCACTCGCTTATATGATGTAAATGAAGGGAGTATATTGTTAGACGGCCACGATTTACGTGATTACCGTTTAAAAGATTTGCGTCGCTGTTTTAGTGTTGTACTGCAAGACACTGCGCTTTTTGCAGAAACGATACGAAATAATATCAGTTACGGACGAGAAAATATTCCTTTGGAAAAAATTGAGGAAGCCGCTAAAATAGCAGGAGCCGATGCCTTTATCCAACGGCTTCCAATGGGTTATGATACTGTGCTGGTGCAAGGAGGAGCAGAGCTAAGCCAAGGCGAAAGACAGCTTCTTACAATTGCCCGTGCCGTTCTTGCCGATGCTCCTATTTTGATTCTGGATGAAGCTACCAGCTCTGTCGATACCGTAACCGAACAAAAAATTCGCCGTACTATGTTGACAATTACCAAAGGACGTACTTCATTTATCATTGCGCATCGTCTCTCTACCATTCGAGATTCCGATTTGATTATTTTATTAAAAGACGGAAAAATTGCCGAGCAAGGAACACATGATGAACTTATGACATTAAATAGTCAATATGCGGATATGTATCGTACGCAAACCGGTGAAAATATATAAGATGAGAAAAAGGACAGCCTTTTAGCTGTCCTTTTTCTCATCTACATCTGCCATATAAATGAACTCAAGACATATTTGGTAGCCCTATCCTTTAGGTCTTTCCAAATATATCTCTATTTTGATTTTGGGAATTGATTTGTAAGCAGCATAACCATCCCATTAAACTTCTCTTTGTACAGGAAATCTCCTTGCTTTTACTCTTTTCTACTCAAAAGGACGCACGTCTCAACATGGCTCGAGAGGACAGAATGAATGTCATTTGAGCGTATCCGTTCTCGGAAACATATCCACTACGTTTTTGGCACTATCGGTAGGCGGGAACATATCGACCTTCAACTATCACACCATTAAATGTGTTTAGTTAATAATATCGCCTTTGTTTTTAGCTAAATTTTCATGCCATTCTCGTCGCTTAGTAGCTGTCGGTTTCGTCCACTCTGTTTCTTCACCAATAATTTTTAAAGGTTCTTGTGAGCGATAAGAACGCGTTAAGTTACCAGGGAACTTTTTGTCAGTAACATTTGGGTCGTTTTCAAATTCACCTGTAGGTTCTACTATATAAACGCGTTCTCTTCCTTTTCCTTTTGCTAATGCTGCTGCAAGACCTGCCCCATTGACATTAGCAGTGAAATAAATATGGTTCATTTTAAGCCCAGGTTTGTAATTTGAATTTCCACCCGCTATCAGAAAATCACCAACTTTCAAATCTGCCTTTGTCCCATGGTAAAATGGGCCTTTATCTGTTAGTGCACCATTATATGATTTGGCCAATTCATAATTTCTAGTTGCCTGTTCAGAATCACCCAACTCCTCATAACAGTTGGCAATGTTTATATACAACGTGGAGTAAGCACTCTTAACGTTATCATCATCTATATTTTGTGCACACTGTAAGGATGTTTCCATCCATTTTAATTTATCTGTAATATTTTCTTGTATACGAGCTAAATGATAAGCTGCGATAAATCTTTCATAGTCATCCGTTGCTTCGTGCCATGCTTTATGAAACATCGCAATCGCACCCTCACTGTTTCCACAGTCCTCCAATCCCATCCCACTCATGCAGATTTTAATAATAACGTTATTTGGATCAAATTTTTTATTCATCTAATCTTACCTCCAAATTAATTGAATGTTATGATGAGTCAAAATCTCCGCCAGAATGTCCATTTTGTGGTATAATAATAATACCTCATTAAGTTTTAATTTTATTAAGTTTATTAGTATAGCAGCACCAGACTCGTTTTGGAGCTGCTCGTTTTTTTGACACCCATATGGAGGTGATTATTATGTTTAACTTGCCAATCATACCACACAATCTCAATCCTTATCTTGCCTACGTTTTCAGGTGGAAGCATATTCGGATTACCCAAAGGCCTTATTGTGCCCTTCGGTTTCTGATGCTGAAGATAAGTGGAAAGAATTGTGGGCGAGACTTCGCAAGGGAATTGTTCTCTCTCTTTAACAATCCCCCGGATAAAATCAAGGGGATGGAAATGAGAGCAACAACCCATGAAGGAATGCTTCAGCAACTTAAAAAGCTGGAGAAACGAGGATTAATAGAAATCCTCAACGTCAAAGAAGAAAGACAGCGTCTCTTCCTTTTAGAATTTCTTTTAATAGGGAATCGGAAAGAGGCTTTTAGGAGAAAAGGAGCTTATCAGGTTGTTTTTAAAACGACCGTATAGGCTCTTTTTTATGGAGAAGTATACAAAAGATGACATGAGGTATTATATGTTACTGGAAAACCACCTCCAAAGTAAATACCAATCGATTCCTGTGTAGATTTATTTGCCTCGGCATTAGAAATAAAATAAAAAAGATTCCGGATTCTAAAAAAGGATTGCTATTGATGAGTACATTAGCAGTCCTTTATATTAAATATCTATTTAATTTTAATGCTTCTGATTTCATTTAATCCCTCTTCATACCAATCCATATAACCATATTCCTTTCCATAGATAATCTTTTCGAACGACCAGTATTTTTCTTTCATCCTATATTTTTCCAAAACTGTCGGTATATCCTTATGTTTGTAATGGTTCAATATTTTTGATACAAATTCCATGCCGTATTCTTCATCATCTTCCATCAAACTTATAAAATCATTGTCGGGATCAGAAATAGCTGCATCTCCAAAATCGATTATTCCACAAATAGTATTTTTTTCGGTATCAAATAAAATATGATCACTGCTAAAATCGTTATGAATAAGACAAGGATAGTATTTGAAGTAGATTTCGTTCTCTAGAATATCCCTGTAAAAATCATCCACTTTCTTCATCTGGGGACCCTTTAATTCCCTGGATAGTAACTTTTTGATTTTTTTATTATCTTCATTTATCTTCTCTCGAAAATCTAATACCAGATTACTTTTGAATCCAGAGATGTTTATGCTGTGAAGTTCACTTAGAAATCGGGCCAGGTCCTTAGCTGCCTGATTTTGAGATTGCTTCGGCAGATTATTGAGTAGAAGAGGTGTCAATGGTACTCCTTTAATTTTTGTAAAACCTGCGAAAGACATTTGGTACGTTTCTGATGGCATTCCTGTAAAAACCACCTCCGGAATGGGGAGGGGTAATTTATTGTGGATTCTTTTGAGTATATTTACTTCATTAAAAAGATTAGTAGATCCTCTTGAATGCTTTGGAAATTTAAAAATGAAATCCCTGTTTATTTCATATGCAATACAGTCATTGCCTTCTCCTGAAATCTCTATTGTATTGATAGTAAAATCAGGATATAACTGCTCTATTGCCTTTTCTACCTGGTCGAAAGTATAAGTTCTCATGACTTCTCTACTCCTTTTAATCAAAAATCTGATTGACTGTAAATAAGAATTTAGTAATTATAGTTAATTCATTTTTGTTTCATGCTATTTCCATATAAAAATCTTGCATAACCTATCTCTGCAGCATTTTTCATTAACTCTGCATTTAACCAAAGTGCAGTATCTGCAAAGTTCCTCTCATCTAATGGCCATTTAGCATTGTGTTTCATTAAAAGTTCCCCATCGGATAACTCACTTAATTTAGATACCCATTTCTCGTGCAGGGATTCTATGACTTCTTTAGCGTTTTCTATACTTCCAGGCCATGTGATATCTTCTTTTTTTATCGATCCATTTCCAAAGTTGTAATCTAATGCAGTGGACCACCAATATATGATATGCCACATTAACCAGGCTATACTCATCGGTCCCATTTCATAGCTCTCACTTTCCGGCCAGTCTATGATCCAACCATCATTTACCTTTCGTACCTGAAGGCTTTCGAAGCTGTACGCCCAGTATGCTTCTGCTTCTTCCAGATTTTCCGTATGGTATTTATAGAGCTGCCAGCACATGTCTAACTGAAATAAGATGCTATCTCTTATCTGAAAGCTTTTCATTACTAATTTCCCCTTTTAAATTGTCATTATAGACAAAAAGTCCATGATCTATACAATAAACATACAATTTACCACTCTTGAGAAGTGGGACTCTTAAAACTGGACTTTGTACCGGATATAATTTCACCTTCCATCATCTGTTTTATGTCTGCTCCCAAAATAGCAGAAAGTTTAGGCGAGACTAATGATCGTTCCTTATCAGTCAGGTGCCTGTCTGACGAGAGATTAAATGTATCTTTCATATTAATAACACCCAATTCCTCTGAAATGAGGTTTATTCACAAACTTTTTTTGTTCTGAATCCTATAAATAAAGCATTTATTAAATACCTAAATTCCACGTTGTTTTACGAAAACCATTAAAAATCGATATTTTCGCTGAACCTACGAAGAATTCAAGTAGTTACTCCTACATTTTAACATTATTCACACCCCTTCCTCAACACATTTGAATAAGATATACCCATTATTCTCAATTAAGTTGCAAATATCACAATTCTAGGTTCAATTAATAAACCACTCGATTCATTCAAGCGATTCAAGCGCCAATTTATCAATCGTTACGACTCTAAGCAGATACATTTTTTATACACCTCTTGATAAGGATATTTGCTTGAGAGCTTCATAATCACAGACCTAGCTGTTTTGATAATTTTGGCCGCAAGAAAAACGTATTTCAAGCGAAATGTCTTTATCTGCTGCCTATATTCACAATATGGAAACATTCATAATAAAGACATAGTTAAATAAAGGTATAGTTAAATGACCTATATCCTCACCGTAACTAATGAATGCTCAATATCGTATAAATAAGCACAACAAAAAAGCCTATCATCGGGGATAGATTCTGCTTTTTTTATTGCCAGCTTATCTTAAACGCATTGAGGCTGTCATAGTTTCGGTTCCTCCTAAATTCTTATTTGTATCAGCGTATATTTTAACACAACAAGTCGTTTTAAGCAACTTTAAAATTAAAAAAATCCAATATTAACCGCCAAAGGGTGCTAGCCCCTAATTGGCGGTTAATATTCTATATCTCTTCGTCAATCTCAATCCCAGACTTGAATTCAACGGTGAGCTTATCTTCATATATCGTTACTTTCTCAATAAGCCGTCTTACTAACTGCTCATCATATTCCTCCAGCTCGCAGGATTGCTCATTCAAGAAATCAGTCATTTCAGCGATTCGTTGCCTTTTTCCTTCTCGCTCTGCATTTTCAACTAGTGCATTTTGCTTCTGCTCCCGCAAACGGTATATCTCTTCCGCCACTTCCTCATAATCTGTTTTGGAATTGGCAAGCCGCAAAAGTTCGTTTTGCAGTTCTTCCAGCTTGACGTCAATATCATTGGTAATTTTGTCGTGTTCTTCATTTAAAACTGTCTCGATATTGGCCTGTAAAGTGGAGAGAAAGGTATCCTTACTGGCCAGCAACTCATTGATGGCTTTTACAACTGCTGCCTGTAGCACTTCCTCATTAACTGTAGGGGATGTGCAATCAGACCCTTTTTCCTCTAGGCGGCTGACGCATCGCCAGACAATAGACCTGCAGCCTCGATTGTTCCAGTGGACTCTTCTATATATTTCACCACATTCTGAGCAGTAGACAATACTGGACAGAGCGTACTTGCTGCTATAAACTCGCTTCTTACCATTCTTTCCAGTATAAAGGTTAGCCCGCCTTACCAGTTCTTCCTGCACCTGCATGAAAATTCCACGCGGGATGATAGGTTCATGACTGTTCTCAACATAGTACTGAGGTACGATTCCATTATTGACTACTCGCTTTTTGGAAAGAAAATCAACGGTGTAAGTCTTTTGAAGCAAGGCATCTCCTATATACTTTTCATTCTGCAGTATTTTCTTAAGCGTCTCGGGTCTCCACTTAGGCTTTTTAGCTGCAGTGAGAATACCATCCGCTTCTAGGCCTCTTGCTATTTGTAGGAGACTTGCTCCTTCAAGGTATTCTCGATAGATTCGCTTTACCACTTCGGCTTCTTCAGGAACAATAACAAGCCTTTTATTTTCGTCTTTGGTGTATCCTAAAAACCGGTTGTGGTTGACTTGAATTTCACCTTGTTGGAAGCGGTACTGAATGCCTAGCTTTACGTTTTGGCTTAAGGACTGGCTTTCTTGTTGGGCCAGTGAAGCCATGATTGTCAGCATGATTTCACCCTTGGAATCCATGGTGTTGATGTTCTCTTTTTCAAAGAAAACCGGGATGTTCTTCTCCTTCAGTTCCCGGATATACTTCAGACAATCCAGGGTGTTTCTGGCAAACCGGCTGATGGACTTGGTAATGATCATATCAATGTTTCCGTCCATGCAGTCCTGAATCATGCGGTTAAATTCCTCCCGCTTTTTCGTATTCGTTCCAGTGATCCCGTCATCAGCATAAATCCCGGCCAGTTCCCATTCCGGATTCTTCTGGATAAACTGCGTATAATGCGCCACCTGCACCTCATAGCTGGATGCCTGCTCCTCACTATCCGTAGAAACCCGACAGTAAGCAGCGACTTTCAGCTTTGGCCGCTGCCCAACTGCGGCGGTATTTCCTACCCGCTTTCTGGCGGGGATCACGGTAATATTCCTACTTAGTTCCATCCCCATCCACCTCGCTCTCAATCAAACTGTATGCATACGCCGCCTGTTCAAAGGGATCGTCAGAAACCTTTTTCACTGCAGGCATGGTAAAATTGGTAGGGAAGAGGATGTCCTTCTTTTCTTCCAGTTCCCACACCCGCCCCAGCGCTTTTGCTCGGCTCATGCGTATTTCTTCTGCCTTATCGAAGGTTTCTTTGTCGATAATAGCCGGATAGTAATCATCTCCAAGATACTTCTTATTCCGGAGCATCCTTCCGGCGCTCCCGTGGTACAGATTTAATCCGACCTTCTCAGCGGCGGGCATAAGCGCCATGCCGGAAATATAGTTCTGAAAAAACTCCCGCACCGTGGCGGCCTGTTTTTCATCGATGACCGCCCGGCCGTTTTCAATCTGGTATCCATACGGAATGTGTCTCATGGTTCCACCAGCCTTTCTTTCAGGGACAATCCGCATTTCAATTCAAAAACCACTTCTTTCCTGGACAGCACGGTCATCTGTTCTACGAAGGAAAGAAACGTCTCATCATCAAATTCCGTCATCATGGTTCCTTTGGATGTAAACCGGAGCAGCCGCTGCAGTTCTTCTATTTTGACCATATCTCCATTGACAGAGCGCATCAGCCCGTCCTTTTCCTGCCGCAGGGCTTCCGCTTCCGCTGCAAGTTCATTACTTTCCTTATTAAAAAGAGCAGGCTCCAGATAGCCGCTTGCCATCAGGTTCGTCAGCACCTGTTTCTGCTCCCTGTTTTTCTCGATTGCCGTTTCCAGTTCTTCAATCTTTAGCAGCCGGGATTGATCATTCAGCCCCCGCAGGCTTTGCAAAAGAGGACGCAGCACCATCTGATGTCCAAAGACCAGCTTGTTCATCATGGTAACAAACGCCAGTTTCAAAGCATCATCCGTGATGTATTTCTGCGAACAGCTTTCCTTATCTTTCAGATGATTGGCACAGACCCAGGCCACATACTGGCCGCTGGGTTTATAATGCATCCGTCTCTTATATTTGCCGCCGCATTCTCCACAGCAGATCCGGCCAGAAAAGCCGTATCGGTTCTGGTATCTCCCGGTATCATAGCCATTTCCTTTTTCACGCCCCCGCTGTTTCAAAACTGCATTGGCCAGTTCAAACTCTTCCTTGCTGATGATTGCTTCATGGTGGTCCTGCATCAGGTACTGGTCAAGTTCTCCCCGGTTCTGATGGCGGTTAAAGCTGCTGTCCGTATAGGTCTTCTGGAACAGGACGTCACCCGTATACTTTTCATTCCCGATGATGGCGTTGACGGTACCCGGCGTCCAATGTCCGCCCTTCTTGGTAGCAACGCCCCGCTCATTCAGTTCCTCCGCAATCTCGTGGGTACTTTTCCCCGCAAGCGTGTCCGCAAAGATCTGTTTCACGATCTCCGCCTGCTCCGGTACGATCACCATCTCCCCGTCCACATTGTCATAACCATATGGGGGATAGGAAATGATGAAGGTTCCATTCTGAAAGCGTCGCTTGATACCCCACTTCTCATTTTCAGAAATGGACACCGACTCGCTTTCTGCCAGACTGCTTAAAATGGAAAGCATTAATTCACTCTCCATGGAGCCCGTGTTTAGATTTTCTTTTTCAAAATAGATGTAGATCTTTAAGTCCAGCAGCTTCCGCACCAGTTCCAGACAGTCCGTGGTATTTCTGGCAAAACGGCTGATGGATTTGGTAATGACGAAGTCAATCGTTCCTCTCTCGCAGGCGGCAACCATCGCCAGCAGCCCGTCCCGCTTTTCTTTTTTCGTACCGGAAATACCTTCGTCATAGTAAAGTCCGGCAAACTCCCACTCATCATTGGATTTGATATAATTCTCATAGTGGGCCTTCTGCGCTGCCAGACTAACAAGCTGTTCATCTCTGGCTGTAGATACCCGGCAGTAGGCCGCCACTCTAAGTTTTCTCTTTTCGAGGAGCATATTCTCTTCAATTTTTGTGATCCGTTTCATCCTCTCACCTCTCTTTCGGTACGGACATATTCGCTCTGACACCTGCAAATAGCAAGTCATTTAGGGCATAATCCGAGCCAGATAGGGAGAGAATGATTGGCGGTTTTTCGCCGTAATTTTGTCTAATTCACCCTCAGAAATCAGGTCTGCCTCCCGCAGCTTTTCCAGCAGTTTTTGCGCCATGTAATAGTCAAATTCCTTTTGCAGTTCCTCGTCTGTGAAAGGTTTCCGTCCAACCGTCTGATTTTGAAAACCAGCCGTCACTTTTGTCACCTGCATGGTATTCCTCCAATCCGAAGGATAACCTCCTTCAGAATACGGAGATTTCTACAGCGTTTTGAGGGGGTATCGCAGGCAAAAAAATAAAGCCCGCAGGCCATGCATCTATCGCACAGCCCACGGGCAATCCTGTTCTTCCTCGTTTTACTTAAAGACGTTTACAATAATCCAGCGAAATCCAACCAACACCGCTCTTGAGTTTACCCCAGCCAGCCACAGAGCCAGTGCCGGATTTTACCTCGGTAATGGTGAATACCCCTTTCCCGGTGTACTTCCCGGTCTTGGCGTAATTCGTACCAGGGCCTTTGCGGATATTCAAGTCGGTTGCTGTTACCTGTACCAGGAAGGAACCGGTTGAACTTCCAGCGCCCGACTGCTTTCCGGTATAAACCACCTTGCCGCTTTCATCAAATACAGAATAGCCAGCATTGGAGTCGGCGCATTTCTTTGCGTTATCCAGATTGTTGAAAGCCCCCTTCTGGCTCTTGGCATCCGACCAGCTTTTGCGGACACGGTATAAGACCGAGCCTGCCGATCCGGAAGACGAGCCTCCCAGTGCTGCCGTTACCTTGGAGGCCAGATCCCCAAGCCTGGAATACAGCCAGTCCCCCGGACAGGATTTGTTGGCAAACCAGCGATGGACGGTGAGTACCATCTCATCAGACTTCGGCGAGTAATTCAGCGTCTTATTCTTATCTCCCAGCCAGAGAAGTTTCTTCTTCCCATTCCGTTTGCAGATGTCCGTACACAGTTTCACGAGGGAATTGTAAACAGCAGTGGTCATTGCGTAGGGATGATTCAAATCGCTGGCGCACTCGATGGTGACAGCCCTCTGGTCGTTGGCGCTGCTGGAAGAACACCAAGAGCGGTTCTTTTCCTCCACGCAAAGGGCGATCTTCCCATCCTTTCCGATACCATAATTACAGCTGGCCTCTCTGGACGGGCTGGTAAAGCATCCGCAGATGCTCTCTGCCGTCAGCTGACCGACCACACAGTGAGGCGTGATCCGGTCAATGGAATGCGTCCTCTGCCCGGAGTGGTTGGGGCTGAGTTTTGTGTAAGATACAAGGGAACTGTTTGTGTAAGCCATTATTCATTACCTTCCTTTCCGTTTTCTGCTCTGTCATGGAGCTGCTCTAATACCGTTTTGATCTTTTCCGGGATCGGAAGTCCCAGGTGTCCTGCATTCTCCAGCAGACTCACGCCTTCATTGGAGATGTAGAAAAAGATCACCGCTGTCCGTAAGACCGCCCCGGTTCCGATCACCTGCACATCGATGATATTTGCAATCCCGACAAGCAGGAAGATCAGCACTTTGCGGAAGATTCCTTTGAAGCCGACTGCGCTGGATAACTCCCGGTTGATGATGGCGCACATCACACCCGTGATGTAGTCAATCACCACGAAGGCGATCAGGGCATAAAGCAAGCCATCACAGCCGCCAAGGAAATACCCCAGCCAGCCACCTATAGCGGAAAAGATGAGTTGGATGGTGTTCCAGAATTCTTTCATGGTGCGTTCCTCCTTTGAAATTTGGATATGAAAAAAGCGGCTACCCCGAAGAGTAGTCGCTGATTTCCAGAAAATATAAAGTTATGCTGTCCGCTTCCACATATAGCAGACGATATAGGGCTGCAGGTTGGTGTGGGAGCCACCACCTCCCGTATTTGCATTCTTCCCTTTTGGAGTCAGTGAGTGAGTATGCGCCCCGGCACTACTGGTCGGGGAAGTAGCCTGTGCCCCAGAAGTTCCTGCACTATGCACTGTGTAGCGGCTGCTGCCTGCACCTCCATCTGTATCACGACCAATATTGTGCGTATGACCGCCTGCACTGTTGGTCGTGGTAGAACTTCCGGTAAACGTATGTGTATGGCTTGGCATCTGGCTGGCAGTCAGTGTGACGGCCGATGCTCCGCCTGTTTTCTCCACCGTATTAAAGTTGCTATCCGATGTGTTAATTCCTACCGGCACCCTGCCACTGCCCCACGCTACCCAAGTACCTCCAAAATAAATAGCGGGATTGGTAGAAGTGACACTCATATAGATACTGCCTACCGGATACATCGTTTTGGCAAATTGCTGGATGTATTCTTTCAGGAGCATCCCATAGACTTTTACATCCCAGTTCTCGGCCACCTCAAAGGTATTATCACTTTCCGATACCTTTCCAATCGCCACACCTTTGCCGCCGTTTTTAAAGTCCATTACTACAGCCGCCGTGGAGACAATCTCCTGCACAGAAATGGTGCTGAAGGCATCTTCCAGTATGTAACGCACATCATAGGAGGTCTCCGTAGAGATCTGCCCTTTGCCGTAGGTGAAGACCGTATTGGAGGCAAAAGTTACCCCGGCATCCGTCCACTGCTCCGCTGATACCTGCTTGTACTGGACGGAGGTTTTTAGGGTATTCTTCCCGCCACAAGTGGAATAGCCAAAGTATACGAGCGCATGGATATATGTCCCGTCATCGTCCAGCGTCCCGTTGCTTAAGCACCGCTGGGACAGAGAGGAATTAAAATATGGCGGGGAATAGGCGGTCACCGTGATGGAAACAGAAGCCTCCGCCGATACCCTTCCTCTGGAATCGGTTACCGTTGCTTTAAACGTGATTGTCCCTGAATTGTTGAGGAAACCTGTGGTCAGCGTAGATGCAGAACCGCTATACCCACCGCCCGTAATGGAGTAGGACTTGATCGTGGAGCCATAACTTCCCGCTGCCCCGTTGATGGTCAGCTTGACCTTCGATTTCGTCTGCACATAAAGCCCCCACGCACTTGGTACCTCCCCGTCAATCCGGGATGCGGTCAGACTGGAGATGGTGGGCTTCACACTGGCCGGGACGCTTAAACTGAGCGTACAGGTCTTGGAGCCGATATTCGTATTTCCGTTATAGGTGGTGCAGGTAATCGTACAGGTGCCGCTGGTGGCATTCGGGATCTGGTTTGCCAGTGACAATGACGGCGTCCATGATACGGAAGTAGCCGTTGTCTTGGTCGTAATCGTCCCGCTGGTATTGCCAAAGGAATAGGTCAGCGTATGCGTAAAGGACGAGGAAGCACGGCTGATATTGATCTTCCCGGCAGATCCCAGCGTCATGTTCCCGGCGGACACACTGGAGGCACGGGGGATACTGTCCAGCGTGATGTTAGCGCTGGCCGAGATTGTCCCGTAATACGTTCCACTTATGGTCGCCCGGATCTGGAACACAGCGGAAATCGTCAAGGTCTTACTGCCATCACTGGCGTGGTTCACCGTCCTCGATACCGTTGCCAGAAGATGTGTTCCCGTACTGCTGATCGCCGGGGAGGAAAACGTCTGTGCCGATCCATCAATGGTGCAGGTATTGTCGCTCCGCCCGCTGATGCTTAAACTCCAGTCATTGACCAAATACAGCTTACAGGTAATCGTAGACGTATTGGCAGAGACATTCTTGCTCTGCGACCAGTCCACCCGCAGCTTATAATGTCCATCCCGGATGGAACCGGAAAAACTGCCGCTGGATGCCATTGTCCTCACCCCCTTCCTTTTCTCAGATTAGACCGGACCTCTCCACTTGATCGAGAGGTTCCCGTTGGTTCTCGGTATAAAATCAAACCACCCCCGGCTCTCATTGCCAAGGGACAGCTTGTTGCGGATCTCCGCATTGGTAATCACAAGACTCTGGTTGGAGATATAGGCAATCTTCTGCCCATTCTCTTTAAAGGCCAGTTCCTCGTTGGACAGTTCTGCCGTAAAGGCGTTTCCGACCTTTCCCAGTTCAATGAGCGCACCCTTAAACCGGATGTATTCTTCCAAAAGCAGCTGGTTCGTAGAGACATTTTCCCTGATCTCATCTGTGATCGCCGTGAAATCCATCCGGATCTCCGTGCTGTTCTGGGTAATGCTGGTCTCGAAATCCTTCTGGATCGTCTCCAGTTCCGAGCGGGAAATAAATTCTTCCCGCACGGACATGTTGATCTGCTCCGAGGTTTTGGTGATCTCGGAGTAGCATTCCCGGATGTTTTCCTCCAAGGAAGCAATGTCATCCTCATAGCCGGAGAAGTTCTGGAAGGTGGCCTGACAGCTGGTGATGAGCGCCATGCGATCACCTCCAGTTAATTCGATACATCACACTGCAGCGTCAGGATGCTGTCGATGTCCGCAGCGGAAAGATAGATCACCTTCCCGGTCTTATCAAACTCTGCCGCATGGCCGTCCTTGTCCTGCGCATACCATGTGTAGGTGAGAGACTGCTTTTCTGTAGCAGCCGCCCAAGCCGTGCCGGAATACTTCATCAGGGTCACCGTCTGCCCGGAGTGATTCACCTGATACCAGAAGTCCCCTTCCTTTGGATTGGACGGGGCTGTTTCCGAGATACTGCCAAGCAGGGGATCGACCTCCTTCTGGTTGGTACGGACGATCACATAGGGCACCACACCGCCGAGATTGTTCTTGACCGTAAAGCCGCCGATGGAGAGCATCTCCGATACATAAGGATCGGATTTATCCTCCACCGTGATCACATCCTCATAGGTATTGCCCTTGTAGGTCATGGTGCATCGGTAGGACTGGATATTCACGATATCTGCCCCCGATACAGACAGGGTAGAGGAAGTCTCGCCGCTGATATTCTCCCACGTTCCACCTGTGTATTTCGCCCACTGGTAGGTGGCTCCCGTGGTAATCTCCGAGGCTCCATCATAGCCAACTGCCGCCAGCGCAAGGCTTCCAGACTGGTTAACCACCACCGTGCCTTCCGGCGCATACACAGAGAACACAATCGCATTGGCACCGCTGGCTCCGTTGCTGCCCTTGTTGGATTTCGTCCATGCGAACTTCTTCACCACAGAAGCTCCGGAAATGGTAAAGGTCAGGTCAATCGTGCCGTTTAAGACCGCAGCCCCGCCAAGGGTCGCATTGGCGGCAAAGGTCAGCACCACCAATCCTGCCTTGGAAGCGGTCGCAGCGGTATTGCTTTTCACCGTCACCCCAGAGGGCAGCGTCCCTACTGTACAGCTGCAGGCTGTCTGGTTGATGCCTAAATATCCCATGAAGGGAATGGTCACCTCTGTGGCTGTTGCTACCAGACCTCCGGAAGTACAGGCGATGTTCTGAGCCTCGTTTCCAAGGATGACGGAAAGCCCGCCCGTTCCGGCCGCACCCGGTTCGCCCTGAGAGCCGTCATAGATCTTCGTGAGGGAAGTGGTATCATACACATCCGGGTCATCCGTAGCCAGCTTAATCTGGGCTACTCCGTTAAAGAACACCGCATGCTCTGGTTTCACTACCAAGGTGCCGCCGGAAATACTGGCGTTGTCCGGTGTGGTGGGATAATCCTTCCATGCCCCGGTACTGTCTTTGTACTGCCATGCCGTGATCGTCACACCCTGCACCTGTGCCGTCAGGGTAGCCTGCTTGGCCCCGACCAGAGAAGAATTGGAATCATACTTAAACACATAGGTGTCCGCTGACAGATAAGCCAGCTTGGCGTTCTGTGCGTTGCGGATCAGGGTATAAGTGATGTCGGCGGAGATGTTGACGGTATTCTTTGTCTCCGAGTCATAATAATTGATGTAACAGAGATAGGTAAGCATCCCGGATGCAGCCGCTGCCAGCTTATTGGCATTGACCGTCAGGACGCCTTTGGAAACGCTCTCCCCGGAGGTCAGAGCCGCTTCCGCTCCATTTCCTTCTTTCCGTTTCCACGAAATCGTAAGCCCCGATGCGTCCAGCGCCAGATTGGTCTGGTCAAGGAACACCACCGGGGTAAGGGTCAAAGGTGTGCTGGCCCAGTCCGGCGCATAGGTATGGGGCAGCACGTTGGGATCTTCAATCTGCGACTTCGGCAGATTGGAAGTAATATAGGCCGACAGTTTCCTCTGGTCTGTGATATCCACAAAGGTCTGCTGGCTGGAAGTCAAAATTGCCATACTCGTCTCCTCCTGTTTAAATCGTGATTTCACAATAAAATGATGCGTTGTCTGTGACATCTTCTGTAGTTACCATGATGGATTTCATGCCCGTATGGGAACTGTCCCAATCGGCATCAAGGTCTTCCCGTCCGGAATTCCGGTGCCACATAAAACTGCTGGCCGGAAGGGTATCCGTGATTTCCTTATCCCACGAATACACCCGGCAGCGAAGGATGCTTTTCTGCCCCTTATCCCGGAAGATGTTCACACCGTCCACCACCAGTTCCGTCCGGTACATTTTTTGTGCATTGATCTGATCCACTTTTCCCGTAATCACCTCGATCTTGGAAGTCTGCCCCAGCAGGTCATCCTCAATGGAAGTGATGTTCTGGTCTTGCTTCGCAGACTGGGAAGTCAGCCGGACGCCTGCCGCCCCGATGGTGATGGTATTGCCGGAAGGGTCAAGATAATCCCGTGTCCGGCTGAGACACAGGTATGTCCCGTCAATCCCGTGTGGCTTGGAAATACACCGGACATACATCCTTGACCGAATGTCCCCGATATCCGCACCCGTATCGGACTCATCCACGATGGTCAGTTCCATGCTGGTGACGCCTTTGGCCAGTTCTGCGATCCGGGCCTTGGCTTTGCGCAGCAGGTTTCCCGCCAGTGTCACATCCTCCCAGACTTCGGTCGTCCAGATCCAGCCGATCTCTTTCACTGCTTCTTCATCGTACACGTAGTTTTTTCCATCGTTCACCGCTGTAATATCCAGCCGGGTGTCCGTCTCGGTTTCGTTGCCCTCCTCATCCGTCTCCGTCAGCTTCGCCCCCAGCGGGATCAGCGCCGTTACCCGCTCCGTGTGGTCACGGGTGATCTTCACATCCGTCAGGTTCTTGCCAAACTCCACGGTCTGCAGTGAACGGTCAGGGAAGTCCTCCAGATAATCCAGCACCTTCCCACTCTCGGTATAGCGCACCTGCAGGTAGCCGCCATGCGTTTTGATCAGCTTGTTCTGTATGGCATCCATCGTTACGGAGTAATCAGAATTGCTGTAGCTGATATAGTCGTTGTTATCCGTCACTGTGACACTGCCAAGGGTGAACCGCTTTTTTTCTTCCACGGCTGCATTATGCACGGAGAGGAACTGCTCCAGCAGCCCACGGAGCGGCCCCTGATAGGAAAATGGTGGCTGCATGGTGTCCTTCAGATACGCAAGGCAGGACTCGCAGGTCCATGTGTGTGTATTATAAAAATCCGTCCCATCATCCAAGGCCCGCCCCTCAAATACCGTAAGAGCATCCTTTTTGCAGACAATGGTCGAAGCCATCGGCTGAATCGCAGAAAGATAGGGATGGTTGAACGGAGCAGAGAGGGTCAGGCTGTCGATATTCTCTGCATCCTCCTGCACCTTCGCCTCCGTAATGGAAAGCTGGGACAGGTGGGGATGGTAAAATAATTGCCCATCCACAAACACTCGAAACAAACTCATAGGCGTCCCTCCCGGTACCGGAATGTGGTCGTGCCTTCTCCCGTAATGCTGACCGAGTTCTGCCCTTCCTGCAGTTCCAGTTCCGGGAACGTCCACATCCCGGCGCTGATGGATTTACGGAAGGTATCAGAGCCAACATTCCAACTCAGCGCCGTCTCCGCTGTCGTGGTAATCGTAGGAACAACCGGCATATAGTCATTATTCAGGATCACTGTTCCGCCTCCGGTAATGGAAACTTCCGTTTCTTCCGTGTGATACCGATAGGAATCTCCGTCTGAGCAGGACAGCACTATCTGGCCCTTCCCCGTGAGGGGATCATAGGCCGGTTCCAGTTCCAAGGTACCCACAGCATACAGATCCGGCTCCTCACTTAAGATCACCTGACACATCTGTCCGGCATAAAGATTGGCGAGAACATCTTTCCTCTGATTGAACTTCTCCCGGCTCCCCAGCATGGACAGGGTAATGCTAAAACTCCGGGGCTGGTAGGATACCCGTCCAAGTGCCTCGGTAAAACGGATCGGGGCATTGCGCCCCGGTACCACCACCGTATTGGTCTGCGACTGCGGCGTAGGAAAATCAATCTCCTCCCGGAGCCAGCCCATCGCATACATCCAACAGTCATTGATTTTCACATCTGCCCTCATAGGCTCAGCCTCCTTTGCAGTTTCTGTGTTTTCCCAAGGCCGCTGTCAATGGCAGGGAGCAAGTGTCCTACCAGCGTCCCGTCATCCAGATACAGTCCCTTGCAGCTATTTTCCGCAATGATCGCCAGATACTTCTCCATTGCGCTGGTATTCATTCTGCTGGACAAAATATTTTCCAGCTGATTATAAAATCCCTTCAGCGGAAGCACCGCCTCCCGGCCAGCCTCACCGCCCGCCATCATGCTGCTGCCGTTCATGCCAAAGATGGTCGGTTTCGTTAGGATACCGCCTTCCTTATACCAGTCAATCGACAGGTGAGGAACGCTCGGCGGGGCAAGGGAGAGCTTACCCGTAATCTTGAAATGGGGCAGCTTGATCTTCGGCAGTTCCAGCTTCATGCCGGAGAAGAAGCCGCTGATCTTGTCCACGATCCCTTTGATCGTATTCTTTGCCGCTTCAATCGGCTTCGTGATGGCGGTCTTAATCCCATTCCATACCGTGGTGGCGGTACTTTTGATCCCGTTGAATACGGAAGTCACGGTACTCTTCACCGCATTAAACACACTGGAAACCTTGCTCTTGATGCCATCGACCACTGTGGAGATCACAGATTTGATCCCGTTCCACACCGTAGAAGCCACCGACTTAATCGCATTAAAGGCAGAGGTCACGGTATTTTTGATGGCGTTCACCACTACGGATACCTTACTACTGATGGCGTCCCAGATCGAACTGATGACGTTACGGATCGCTCCCATGATGCTGGAGATCACACCGGAGATAGCCGATAATACGAAACTGACGGTATCCTTGATCCCGTTCCAAACGGAAGTAACGATATCTTTGCAGTTCTCCCAGATAAAGCGGAACGGCAGCGTGATGATGTCCACGGCACCTTGGATAATCGAGCCAAGCAGCATCACGGCAGTCTGCACTACATTGCAGATGCCGTTCCAGACGTTCTGCAGGTGCGTCCATAAGTATGAGAACCACGTTTTCACGCTCTCGATCATGGTGCCGATCCCGGTGCAGATGGTATTCCACAGGTTTCCAAACCACTCCGTAATGGCTCCCCAGTTTTGGATGATGGCGATAATCCCGGCAATGGCCGCCGCTACCGCCGCAATCACGGCGATGATCGGCAGGAGGGAGATATTCAACGCGCCTACGGAAACCGCCAAAGCCGCAATGACCGGAGTCAGTGCCGTGAAAGCTGCAAGCAGAACGCCAAGGATGATGATAAAGTTCTGCACCGGCCCCGGCAGCTGCTGGAACCAGTTGCTTACCGTCTGGATCACCGCAACCAGCGGAGGAAGGATTGTATTGGCGATCTCAGCCAACTTCTCTCCCAGAGGAACAAGGGATTGCTGCAGCTTCCGGGTGTTGGATTCCATCTCCTGCATAGGCGTGGTCGTTGCATCGAACAAGCCCTGTGCGGAACCTTTCACACTGTCATAAGTACTTCCCACCGAAGTCAGGGAAGTGATGAATTTCAGATTCCCATCCTCGGCCATCGTTCCAAAAGCAAGAGCTGCAAGGTTTAAGGCTTCCTGCTGGTTTGTACATCCGGCAATATCTGCCACGATGGAGTCAATCACCTGTTTTTGCGTAGCGCCGCCATTCTGCCAAGAGGTAAACAATTCCTGTGTCTTTGTGGAGAACATCCCGATGGACTCCCCAATCGTGCCATCCACCAGACGGGTGGTGACCTCATTGATGGCATCGTTGACCTTGTCGAGGTTATATGCGCCGTTCTTCAGGCCGTTATCCAGCAGCTGGAAATACTCCGAGGCAGAATAGCCTGCCTGTGCGAATTTACCTGCATACTCGGAGAGGTTATCGCCCAGCTCATTGGTCTTATCCAAACCGTTCTGGGTGCCCACCACGATGTAGTCCATGGCCTCCTGGGCGGTCAGGCCGTACTGCTGCATGAGGGAATTGACGCCCCGGAGAGTTTCATTCATGTCAATACCGTACAGTTCCTCCAGCGTAATCGCCTGCTGGGTAAGGTTGGTCAGATCGGTTTCGCTCAAATCCCCAAGGTTCTTTTTTACCATGAGGACAGCATTAGCCACGGCATCCATGCTTTCCCCAACACCAGAAGAATACACATTTTTTATAACAGCAGCGGATTGTTCAGCAGCCTCACCCGTCTCGCCAAAGTAGGCGTTCACCTTGGTCACGGCGTTCTCGGTATCCGTATAGGCATCCAGCGCCTTATCCCCGATCTCCTGGATCTTATCGCCCACGGCAGACAGCTGATCCGCCGCCTGCATCAGCGCAGCGCCTTTCGTGTTCTCCGCAATCTGACCTACGTCATCCGCTGTATTTTCCGCAGCGTCTCCAGCCTCTTTCAGCTGCTGGATCAAGTTTTGGATCGCCTGCCCATCATCCACGGTATCCAGAGCATCCGTCAGCTGGCGGATATCTGCTTTGCCGCCTGTGGCAGACTTCCCGATCTTCTCAAGGGCCGTCCGCAACTGATCAGAATTGGCAGTCCCACTTTTTATAGCCGAGGTCAGCCGGGTACCAAGGACATCCGCATAATCATCGACTTGCGTCCCAGTAGCAGCGAACAGCTTTTCTAATCGTGCTGTGTTCAGAGAAAGGCTATCCTGCTCTGCCTGTAGATTGGAAAGATCAGCTTTATATTTATTCAGCTTTCCACGGGTTTCCTCAATCTCCCGCTGAAATGCCTGATACTTATCCGCCCCAATATCCCCACGAGCAAAGGCTGCGGCCACCTGTTCCTGTGCAGCTTCCAGAGCCGACAGCTTTTCTTCCGTCTGGCTGACTGCCTGGGCCAGCAGTTCCTGCTTCTGTGCCACCAGCACCGTATTAGAAGGATCGAGTTTCAGGAGACGGTTCACATCATTTAAGGCAGACTGCGTTTTCGTGATGGAAGAATTGACGTTCTTTAGGGCTTTATCAAGACCAGTGGTATCACCGCCAATCTCCACCGTAATGCCTTTAATCCGGTTCGCCACAACCCTCACCTCCTTAAAAATGGGCGTAAAAAATGCCCGGATGTCCTCCGAGCATGAAAAAAGCAGCGATTATTGCTAACCGATGCTATCCATATAAATCAATGCATCTTAAAACTTGTCGAAGTCCTCTTGAGTGGCAAGTCTCTTATATTTCACGCCGTCATTGGATTTTTCCGTCCACATATCCAGAACCAGCCCAATCGTAAGCAGATCCAGATCCCGGATGGAAATCCCCAGTTCCACACTCCGCAGAAGGAACAGCGGCGTGGTCATTTCCCGCTCACTTCTGCCAATCTTTTTTTTGACGTCACATCCGTCACAAGGTTCTCACCCCACAGTTCCAAAACCTGTGGCAGTACCTCATAAATGGAGAACATATCAAACTGATCCAGCCAGTCCTCAATCTTTGCCGGAATGCTGTTATCGGCATGATAGGCCATCACATAGGCCACGTTCTCAAAAATCTCCAGATCCTCAATCTGCAATTCCTCACCGTTTTCCGTCTTACCCTTATAGGATTTTTCCAGCTTGGACAGGTCCTTGAAAATATCCCTCTTGAACTTTGCCCGGTACAGGCGGGGGATCGTGGCAGAGGAACGGAAGGGCACCTTTTTCCCGCTGATTTCTATCTCACGCTTAATCATACGCTTTCATCCTCTCCACTTATTTCTTCTGGTTCTTCTTCAGTTGGTGTGTACACTGCTTTATACCAATTCGTATAAGTACCGGAGTCTGTCGTGTCACCAGTACGCGCCTTGACCAGCCCATCGGAACGTGGATCAGCCGTAATCGACAAAGTCTCCGTGCCCGGTTCAATCGTATCTTCCTTCGTCTCCGATTCGATGGACGGGCGGGAGGCAGAACAGTTATACAGCACATGACGGATGGCATTCACATCACCATCAAATTCAAAGAGCAGGGCAAATTTCACGCTCTCACCGACGCCGCTGTTTTCTACCAGCACGCCTTTTGCATCCAGTTTTTCCTGCAGGATCTCCGTGCGGAACCACTCCGGGATCAGGGCAATCTCCAAATCGCCGCTGTAACCGTTGTTGGTCACACTACGGAAGTAAACGATTCCGTCCGCATAGAACGGGCTGGTTTCACCCTCCGCATCCAAGCTGATACTCACTGCACCGGGAATTGCCTTTGGCTCCGCATACGAAAAGGTAGTCGTACCATCGGAATCCGTCTCGGTCAGTTTCGCAGCATGGACATTTTTCAAGTTATACTTCACCTTGTTTCCCATGAAAATCATACCTCCATTTCAAATGAGTAGAGGACTTCATAGAGTTTTTCGCTCTCGATCCAGACCTCTGTTTTGTCATAAAAAATACCGTGCGTATCCAGCACGGTTTCCAGCTTCTGCTCGACAGACAAATCTTTGCTGTCTGTGTACAGTTCGATATTCACACTGCTGACCTTCAGATAAACCTTCCCATCTGCGGAAAAGTTATCGCTCTGGGGCAGAAGGTAGCAAATGAACGGAGGATCAGGGGATTCCCCTTCCGCAAAATGGTCATAAGCAAAAGGGATGCCCGTTTCCTCTAAAAGTCTTATCAAATCATCCATTCGTCAGGCTCCTCTCAATTTCACGCTCCAGCTGTTCAATTCCAGCCTCTTCTGCAGCAGCGATATGGGGCCTTGCTGCAACCCGGCCGCCACTGCGCTTCGCATGACCATACTCCAGCAGATGAGCAAGCTGATACCGGTTCCGGGAATGCACGGTTACCTGCAGGGCATTGGAATTTTCCTTTGTAGTCTTCATGGTCCAGCTTTTGGCATAGTCCCCGGTATCTCTTGGTGCGCTGGCTTCAATATCCTTCCGGACAGTTGCCGCCGCTTTCTTTACCGCGGATTTCATATCTTCTGCGGCCAGATCTGCATATTCTTCCAATTCCTCCATCACCGCTGCAGAAAGTTGGCTGATTGGAATTCCTCTACCCATCGCTACCGCCTCACTTTCTCACAGGACAGCTTAATGCTTTTGCGCCTGTAATTCATGTGATCCACAGCGGCAATATTATAAAGTTCCCCATTGAATTCTACACGGAAATGGGTATTGTCAATTTCAGCCGCTTTTTTGCACCAGCGGATCGTAAAATCAATGCTGGAGTCATCTACCACCATCCCTGCATCCGTCTGTTCTTTCCCGGCCTCGCCGCTGGCGGTCGCATAACAGGTATAGAAAGGTTGCCATTCATTCCGGTGGTTTCCGATAGCATCGGTGACCACCGTATTCTTTGAAATGAAAATCCTAACATTCAGTAGTTCAATTTTCATCAGAAAGCCTCCTTCCTTGAGCCAAACAGGAGGGAGCGGATTGTCAGAGCCAAATCATGATGGTCCGCTTCCTCCCGGTGTTCATAGAAATATGCGGCTGCATACATGACAGCAATTTTTACGGTCTCGTCCTTTTCCAGATCCGCTGTTTCATCGGCCCGGAGAATATCCCGGCAAAGCTGCTCCGCAGATGCTATAAAACCCGTAATCAACTGGTCATCATCTTCATAATCAACCCGAAGATACTGTTTCATCTCTTCCAGCGTTACCACCATCATCCTCACCTCCAACAGGAAGGAAGGGCATGGAGGCTATCCTTCACGCCCTTCCATATCTATCTGTGTCCTTAACCTGCAGATCCGGCCTTCTGCGCCAATACCTTCACGGCTTCAGAAAGGATCAGCTTTCCGTCCACTCTCTGAGAGCCAAGGAAACCTACCTGACCGTTTGCCGCATACAGCTCATTGAGGCGTTTAAAGGAACGCCCCTGGCGGTCTGCGATCCAGTAATAAGAGAAATCACCAAAAGCGATGGTCTTCGCCCCGGCCGCAATGGCAGGCATATAAGCAGAGGTTTTCACCGGCCGGCCAAGGATCGTGTCCGGCGTACCAGCTACCAGTGACGGTTGCCACAGGTACTGGCCGTTGTTATCCTTCAGCTTACGGATGGCTTTGATGGTGGAGTCATTCAAAATCCATACGGCATTTTTACGGTACGGAGATTTCAGAGAATAAAACAGATCCATCAATTCATCCGCTGTCACCGCAGTGGCGGATGCAGCCGTCACACCAGTTTCCGCACCGCCAGAGGCCGCCAGAATTCCCAGAGGCTTTCCGGTACCGTCCCCGGTAAAGAAGGCTTCCTCTTCTTTGGTTCCGATCCTTCTCGCAAACTCCCTGGCAATGTAGGACTCCAGGTCAAACACACTGTCATTTAACAGTTCCTCGGAAACCTTGATCATCGTCCCCAGCTTGTAGGCTCCAATGGATACCTGCGCAAAAGAGTCATCGCTTTCCGTGTAGGCTCCTTCCTCATCAATCCAGGAAGCGGTTCCCTTGGATGCCACCACCGGGATCTTCCGGTCGCCGCTGGAGGTCTGGATTACCTTGGCAAGCTGGCGGAAGATGTTTTCTTCCTCCAGCGCCTCCACCAGAGTACGCTCATATTCATCCGGTACCAGATACCCTCCCTCAGAATCCGTCCCGATCTGCAGCGCATTCACCACAGAAGGCATCGGTGCTTTGGAACGCATCATGTTCCAGAAGTTTTGGCGGTACTCATCCGCCGCACGGCCAGTTTTAGCCTCCTCCTTGCCATTCATAGGCTTACCTGTCAAAGGCTTGTTCACCGGACGGGTCAGTTCTGCATCCAGTGCCTCCTGGCGTTCCAGGCGGGCAATCTCCTTACCCAGGTCGGTAATCTCCTGCTCCATGCGGGTGTAGGCGGCATCATCCTCGGCAGACAGGATGCCTTTATCGTTTCTATGGGAATCCAAAAATGCCTTTGCAGCTTCCCAGGCTTTGGCGCGCTTCTCGCGCAGTTCAAGAATCGTCATTGTGGTATCCTCCTTAATTTTTCAAAAGATTGAGCCGCTCATAGAGACTGTCTACGGAGCGGCCCTTGGGTTTGGAATCTTCAATTTTCTTAGGGTTAGTCCTGCACTTGGCTGCGATCTTATCCATGAGGGAGTTGACCACAGCTGCTTTGGAATACAACATGGACACCGCAGGCGGCTCCATGTCCTCCGGAATCTCCGCCCGTGCCAGGACATCATCGGCAAAGCCAAGCTCCACCGCCTTGTTCGCGTCCATCCAGGTTTCCGCATCCATGAGGTGGGACAGCTTGGCACGGGACAGCCCGGTCTTGATCTCATAGGCGTTGATGATGGAATCCTTCACGCTTGAAAGCATCTCGATGGCTTTCTGCATTTCTGCGGTATCACCCATGGCCACGGTCATAGGATTGTGGATCATCATCATGGACACCGGCGATACCAGCACACGGGTCCCTGCCATAGCAATCACGCTTGCAGCGGATGCTGCGATGCCGTCAATCTTGACCGTGACATTGTGCGGATAGTCCATCAGCATGTTATAGATCTGGGCAGCCGCTACGCAGTCGCCGCCGGGGCTGTTGATCCAGACCGTAATGTCTCCGCTTCCGCCCATCAGTTCCTCTTTAAAAAGCTGCGGCGTGACGTCATCGTCAAACCAGCTTTCCTCGGCGATGGTGCCGTTCAGGAACAGCGTCCGTTCCGCCAGAGCTGTTTCCGCCTGGTTCTTCCACTTCCAGAACTTCTTCATCGGAATCTTCCTCCTTTCCGTCATCGCTAACTTCGGTATTTGCAAAAGCCCCGGCGTTTCCAAGCGGGAGCATATTGCCATTGATCAGGTACAGGTCTCCGCCTTCCTCGGCAGGGATGCGGTCCATATTCTCCAGTTCCCGGATGTCGTTGGCGCTCATCCAGCCGTTCTGCCTTGCCGTAGCGTAGCCGGTCATCCTGCTGGCATAATCGCCCCGGAGCAGCCCCTCCACATTGAACTTGGCAAAATAACACTTCTTCTCCTCCGGGGAAAGCAGTGTCCTCTGAATGGACTGCTCCCATCGCACCAGCCAGGGTTCCAGCGTGTATTTCACGAACTCCAGAGACTGCTGCTCAATATTAGAAAAGCTCGACTTCTCCAGGTCACCCACCATGTGGGGCGGCACCCGGAAAATCCGAGCGATCTCATTGATCTGAAATTTTCTGGTTTCCAAAAACTGTGCCTGTTCCGGCGAGATGCCAATGGGCGTGTATTTCATACCTTCCTCTAAGACAGCGATCTTATTGGCATTACCGCTGCCTCCAAAGGTGGACTGCCAGCTTTCCCGGACACGCTGCGGGTCTTTGATGGTACCCGGATGCTCCAGGACACCGCCAGGGGCCGCACCGTTGGCAAAGAACTTCGCCCCGTATTCCTCACAGGCAATCGCCATGCCGATGGCGTTCTTTGCCATAGCGATAGGGGAATACCCCACCAGCCCGTCAAAACCAAGCCCTGGGATATGCAGCACATCGGAAGGATTCAGCCGGACAAGACTGCCTTTGACCGTAGGCGCATCATCCATGCTGACAGTGTATTCGTAATAAAGCTGTCCATTGCTGTCACGATTCACCGTCATCCGGTCCGGCATCAGCGGATAGAGAGCAATCACTTCACCTTTTCCGTTGCGGATAATCTGTGCATAAGCATTGCCCCACAGCAAAAGATGGGTCATGAGCGTCTCCCGGAACACGAAGGAACTCATCTCCGGGTTTGGTTCGTCATGCAAGAGCAGATACAACGGATGGTCAATGGCTTTCTCCTTGCCTCCGTCCTCCTTATAGTGGTAAAGGTGCAGAGGAAGACCTGCCACTGCTTCTGCCAGGATGCGGACGCAGGAATACACCGCCGTCATCTGCATAGCAGACCGTTCATTCACCCTCTTGCCCGCAGTACTTCCTCCAAAGAAAAAGCTGTAGGCGCTGCCTGCAGTGCGGTTCTGGGGCTTATCCCTGGAACGGAAAAGCCCGGAAAAAATACCCATATCGAATCACCGTCCTTTCAGATAAACAAAAGGCCCCGGCTGTCATAAACCGAAGCGCCTGTATCGTTCCCACAGCGGATCGCCCGGTCAAGCCCCATAATGGTGGCAATCGCGCCGTCAATCTTCTCTGTGGATTTTTCCTTGTCCGCCTTGATGTTGCCGGCCGGGTCAGTGCGGATATAGATGTTATCCATCATCCACCGCAGTACCGGGTGACCGCCGTGGGCGATTTTCTCCTCCAGCACCAGCTTCATCAGTTCCTTGGTCGGCGGGGACATATCCTTAAAGCCCTGCCCAAAGGGGACTACCGTAAAGCCCATGCCCTCCAGATTCTGCACCATCTGCACAGCGCCCCAGCGGTCAAAGGCAATCTCCCGGATGTTAAACTTCTCACCGAGCCTTTCTATGAATTTCTCGATGTAGCCGTAATGAACTACATTGCCCTCGGTAGTCATCAGCGTCCCCTGGCGCTCCCACAGATCATAGGGGACATGGTCTCGCCGGACACGAAGATCAAGAGTTTCTTCCGGTATCCAGAAGTATGGCAGGATGTAGTATTTATCCTCCTCATCCAACGGCGGGAACGCCAGCACGAAAGCCGTGATGTCCGTGGTGGATGATAAGTCCGCCGTAGCAGATACGCCCTTCCAGATCATCCTCGGAAACCGGGAATGCACAGGCGTCCCACTTGTCCATCGGCATCCAGCGGACAGACTGCTTCACCCACTGGTTGAGCCTTAACTGCCGGAAAGCGTTTTCCTCACCGGGGTTCTGCTGGGCGGATTCACAGGCGGCTTTGACCTTATCAATACCCACCGTGATACCGAGGGAGGGGTTTGCCTTCTTCCAGACCTTGGGGTCTGTCCAATCCTCATCCTCGGCAGCGCCGTAAATGACAGAGTAGAAGGTGGGATCGACCTTTCGCCCCTCTGCGATGTCGATGGCTTTCTGGTGTACCTCGTAGCAGATGGAGTTGGTATCGTTACCTGCTGTGGTGATCAGGAAATACAGCGGCTGCATTCGGGCATCCCCGGAACCCTGGAGCATGACGTCAAAGAGTTTCCGGTTGGGCTGGGTGTGCAGCTCATCAAAGATCACCCCGTGGGTATTGAAGCCGTGCTTGTTCGCCACATCCGCCGACAACACCTGGTAGGAACTGTTAGTGGGCAGATAGGTGATTTTCTTCTGAGACTCCAGGATCTTCACCCGCTTGGAGAGCGCCGGGCAGAACCGCACCATATCCACCGCCACGTCAAACACGATCTTCGCCTGGTTACGGTCGGCGGCACACCCATACACCTCGGCCCGTTCCTCACCGTCCCCGCAGAGGAGCAAAAGCGCCACAGCGGCGGCAAGCTCCGACTTTCCCTGTTTCTTGGGGATCTCGATATACGCCGTATTGAACTGCCGGTAGCCGTTGGGCTTTAACACGCCGAACAGGTCGCGGATAATCTGCTCCTGCCAGTCGATCAGTTCAAAGGGCTTTCCCGCCCAGGTACCCTTGGTATGGCAGAGGGACTCGATGAACATGACCGCATAGTCGGCGGCGTCCTTATCGTAGTGCGAGGTCTTCGCCATAAACCTGGTGGGCTTGTATTTTTTCAGTTTTCGCATAGACACCACCTCCCGAATGGCATAAAAATAAGCCGCATCGCTGCGACTTCCAAAAAGGTTCTGTACGAGAGAAAGAGCTATGCGGCTCGATCTCTGCTGGTTTTCTTTACTGCTGCATCGCCCAGGCGATAGCGTGGCCGTCATCCTCGAACTCAATCTGGCTGGCTGCTCTCAGCCCGATTATTCCTTCGCAGGTGTGGTCATCGGTAAGGAACTCGTATGCCGCGCCGAAGTAGCAGGGCTTGTTCATCCCGTTATAAAAATGCCCAGCCATCACTATCTTGTCCCCGAAGGTTAAGACCTTGCTCCATCTGCATTCCAGGTCTTCCGGGGTGGTAGGGTTTGGCAGTCTGTATTTTTTCATTGCTTCGTTGATCGTCATGGTTTTTATCCTCCGTGTCCTGCGCCGTTTTTTAAATGCCCTTGCCCCAAGAAAAGCCTTTTTCGGCTCTCTTGGAAATCATCATCTTCCGGAGCTCCATGAACTGCTCGTAGCTGATGCGGTAGGCGCTGTATGCGCGGCAAATGCTAATGTGGGCATCTTTGAGGTCCTTCTCAGTCTTGATGTTCTCAACCTGTGTTCTAAAGGCGTTGTAGGCTTTCATGTTGGCGTCCTCCGTTTTGCTTTGTTTTCCCTTTCGGTGTGTACATATTCGCTCTAAAACCACATATTATCAAGTCAATTCTGAGCATAATCTGCACAAAGATGGGAGGAACAAATTGTGTATATCACTCCTGTGTATGACGGTGGATCGTCTCGATGATCTGTTCCTGTTCAGATGGCTCCACACCGATGGACTGGAGCGCCTGCCGGGTGCCGCAGTCTGGGCAGATGAACGTTTTGTTGTCCTCCCGTGAAAGCGCCGGAACGCCATGGTAGGTTCTGCCACACAGTGGGCAAACCGCTATCCGGATCACATTATCCTTCATATCCGCATACCTCCCTGCATTTGTCGTAAGCGTCAACCAGAATGTTTTTGTCGAAGCAGAAGGTATCATACCCTTCCAAGCAAGTCCTCATGTAGAAATTACTCGGAATGCCAATCGGCCTGTCCTCATGCATGATGTAGGCAAAGGCCATCACCGTCCTGCGCTTCCCCGTGCGGATGCCTTTGTACTGAAGTTTAATGTCCCGCTTGTAATAGAAATTGGGGAATCCCTCGTAGCGGTCGAGGGCGGCTTCATCGGTCGCCGTCACCTCCCAGATCACCACAGGGACCGTACCGCCTTCGCTTTTCTTGATGGTCAGGTAGGAGCCGGTCTTACTCCCCTTAAAAAGCAGTTCCCAGCCCTTAAGATTTGCCGTACCGAGGATTGTGGCGTGCGGGCAGCGCATCCGCATCTGACCAACATTGAGGTTACTTCCATAAGCAATGTAATATCTCTTCATCTTTCAAGCACCCCTTTCTGCCCAAGCCACCAGCCTTGAACCCTCTTCTTCCGCATTTGCGGTAAATCTGTCCATTTCTGCCTTGTCCATGAAATACTTTAGGAACGGGATGCCTTTCGCCGTTTCGTACATCGCCTTAACGGTATATCCCATTCTCCTCATTTTCGCAGTATCCTTAATTGTCAAATGCATATCCGCATCTCCTTTCCGAAGGGATCACCCTTCTACCACCTTAAGACCGCCGAGGCGGTCAAGGGTAAGGTGGCAGGAGGCTAACTCCTGCGTGTCCTTCAAGCGGCTGCTCTACCGTGCCGGAAAGCTGTGTCCCCAGAAAGATTGCGGGTCAGAAAATCTCTGGCCGTTGCGAACTCCTCGCCGATGAAGCCCAGGCGGAGGAGCCAGGTGCGCATGGCGTATTTGGGGTTCTCGTTCTGCTGGGGCTTAGGGCTTGCCGTCCGCACATCCTTTGCCATCTGGCTTAAGGCCAGGCAAAGCTGGATGTAGCTCTTAAGCTGCCCCGCGTGGATGCCGCCCCGGCGCTCGGCTGTCGGCTCATCAAACTGGAAGAGCCGGAACTCGACCGTGCCTTTGGTAAAAGTGGCGTGGAGGTTGAGCATATGGTAGCGGCTATCGTTGTAATGGTGGTTTCTTCCGTAGCTTGCGCCGTTGCTGTTGTACCAGATGTCCGCAAGCTGTGACATTGTGCGGGGCTTCCTGCGGTTGACCTGCTCCAAGAACCGTGGGTCTACCGTGCGGCAGTAGCGGTTCATGCGACCCCGGTCAAGCTTCAACGCCTCGGCAATCAGGCTCTCGTGACTCGCCATGATGTTGGCAAGGTTCCGAAGGCTCTGCGGCGTGTGCCCCTGCGCTCCGATGTGGATGTGAACTCCACACCCCCGGCTGGCGTCGCTTTTCGCTCCGGCGTGTCTAAGCTGCCTGCAAAGCTCCTGCAAGGTTTCGATGTCGCCGTAGGTCAAGATCGGGGTGACCAGTTCGCATTCCTGTTCTTCCGGCCCCGCAATGGAAACGTCCTTCTGGAATTTCCACTCGCGCCCTTGACTGTCCCATGCGCTCCAAGTGCTGTATCCGTTGCGGCTGGCAGTGTTCTCATATCTGCCTGTGCCAAAGTAGGTAGCGGCAACCTTCGCGGCCTTCTGCCGGGTGATATTGTTCATTTCCACCTCAACCCCGATAGTCTGCGTTTTCATCTCTGCAATCTGCCTTGCTGTTTTCTCATTCATTCTGAAATCCTCCGTTTTTTCTGCCCTGCGGCTGTGTGTTTTCCCTTTTGGTGTACACATATTCGCTCTAAAAGAGGATAATAGCAAGTTAATTCCGCACTATATATTACACAATGATTCCGGGCGGAATTTGTGTGTTTTACAGCTTATTTTTATTTTCAAGACCTGCTGCCGTAAGCTGAACCCCCAGCCGGAACCCATCCTTGAATCCCTCCAGAATCTGGTGGCTTTCCAGTTCAGAACGGTTATCCATAAGACTTTCAAGAATCTTTTTTCCATCCTCATCCAGTAACTGCGCCAAATGCTCCATGTCCTGATAAACCTGTTCACTGCATTGTTCTATCTCCGGCGTCTTATCATTCCGGTTCTCCCATGGCACAATCCTGCCAAAATAGAGCTGCTCCAAAATATCCTGTTCCATTGCTCATTCCTCCTCATCCGTACAGAATGCTTTCCCCAATTTCAATTCCGTATATATTTTCATGTACCGATTTTGCTCACTGCCTTCGGAGTTCATCATTGCGTGAAAGAAAAACTGCTCTGCCTCCGCACGGCTGTACCATTCTTTGGTTCTGCCATAACAAACTGTTTTGACCACAGGAATTTTCCGGACAATATCCTCCCCATAGACCACGTTCAGGCCACTGCCATTATCCCAGCGCATAAGGAGGGAACCGGTGTCATCCACACCTTTGACGGTGCCTTTTGTACCGGCAGGCGGAGCCTGCACATCATCCATCTGCACCAATTCCACACGGGTGCCGGCGGGATATTCCCGGCGGATGCTTTCCACAATCTCTCTACTTGGAAACTTCATGGTTCACACCCCCATCCTTGAAAGCCGAGGACCCGGTCAGATTCTTCAGCAGGATCTTGCGCTCCGCTTTATATTCGCTGCCGATGAATCCCAGCCGCAGCAGAAAACAGCGGAATGCGTATTTCTCATTCTCCACCGGTTTCTCAGTCGCTGTTACCCGCTTGGCATTCCTGCTCATCTCACAGAGTGCGGAAATGAAGTGGGTGTAGGCTTTGACAGCATCGGAATTGGGCAGTTCCTCGAACCAAGGAAACGCCACCCGGTCCTCCAGGATTTCAATGGAAAGCTCTCTGATCCCCAAGGCTTTCCGTATCAGTTTTCTCTTGGCTTCCAGCAGCTTGGTAAGATTACCCAACGATACCTTATCGAGCGGGATTTCCACTGTAAGCCCCACGTTTGCCTCCTGTGGCTCGGTTTCACTTGCTTTGGATAATTCCTCTGCCCTTGCGTTAAGCCATGCCTGTGCCATTTCTGCGGGTGCTGCAACGATTCCCCGGTCAGCAAGCTGCTCCAACAGTTTTTCCACCTCCTCGCTGTCGGCCTGGTCGTCAAACTCCAGTGTACCGTCTTTCGTTACCGTGTAGTAGTCAATTTCGTAAGCAGCGCTTGGCATCCCTTTATACTTCGGCCTGACCTCCAGGATTTCTCCAATGGCTGTTACCAGCGCCTTCCTTTCCGCGCCTGTTCTGTGAAATTCAATTCGCATTCTCTGTACCTCCTTGTTTTTCGGTACTACATTCATCACTCTAAGCAGCGGAAATAGCAAGCGAATCCGGCACAAAATATGTCACAACAAAAATTCCGGGAATTGTGAGTAGTACACAATGCCGGAAAGCACGAAGTAAACATTGGGGAGTGCCACGCCGTTGCCCCACATTTTATATTCCGCGCTGTCGGAGTGGGGATTTTTCAGCCATTTGATAATCTGGTTCCTGCTCTTGGGTCTGGAGGACTTCCCCATGACGGAGCGGTGTGTCTCAAACACCTCTGTCCAGAACTCGATCTCCTCCTCGGTCGGCTCGTCTGTCCCAAGCCCGGCGCACCACCATTCCGGGAACCCCTGCAGCCTGGCACATTCGGTAGGCGTCAATCTGCGGACGATGTACTCCGGCTCAGTCTCGTTCACCACAGGCGGGTCTTTATAGTCCCTTGCCATCAGAGTCGGGGATTGTTCCTTAAGCGTCTGGGTGTAAGTTCCGGTGGTCATGCAGTAAGCCACCGCATGACGGTCAGCAGCATCCAGCGTGAAAGACACATCTTCGTTCACGCCGCTGCCCTGGGGACCGTTCTTATCCGCCCTGCCAATCATGGAACCCTGCAGGGCCACCACGGCCATGCCTCCCTGATTGCAGGTGGGATTGCCGCCGTTCGCATCCAGGCATCTGGAAGTTGACGCTTCGTAGAAGCCACTCTTGGGATTCTCGGATTTCATAGCGTTGCTGTCCTTGGAGCAGATGCCGTAAACTCTGACTGCCAGTTCATTGCAGCGGGCCTCGCCTATATCGTGGGTGTTCAGCGTATTCGCCACATCAGATGCTTTCCACTGCTGCCCCTCATCAGGAGTGTGGGGGCGAGTGCCTTTCACAAACGGCACAAACAGCGCCTGGTCATTGTTGCAGCCCAGAGTGGCAGATTTATTATCCTGGATCAGCGCACCTTTACCGCCACCCTCACAGCCAGAGCGGATCTTTAGCGTCTTGGGTGTCTCCACCACAAAGGGCTGGTTGTTTCCACCTGTGCCATATGTAGACATGACCGTAGGGGCTGTCTCCAGCGGACCGGTGTATCTGGTGTCCTGGCTATGGTTTTCATAAACCGCCGCCGGCACCGTACCGGCACGGAGGGTGGGCGAGGTTTCTTTCTCATACTCGATGCCCCTGGCCTGTGCGGAATGCTCTGTACAGAAACCGGCTGCCCCCATCACACATGGAGGATGCCCGTGGTTTTCCGCACGGAGCGTTGCCACAACGTCCTCCGTCACATCCATGCGGCTGCCGCCCTGGTCGTTTAGGCAGACGCAGCCTGATGCTCCAGCGCCTTCCTCAAAAGTTCCGGCAGTTCCTTGCCACGGGCGGAAGCCCTGCGGAGTATACCCAGACACGCCTTCGGACTCAAATAGTATTTTTCCGGCACTCCCACCTGCAAAATCTGCGACAAGGTAGATGCGTTTTCTTCGTTGGGGGACTCCCCAGTACTGCGCATCAAATACCCGCCATGCGAGACTGAAATCGTCTGCCACGATTTCCCCGGCGTTTGCCCATCTCTTAGGTCGAGGAGTATGAATTTCGTATCCTTTGACCGAGCAGATTTCTTCGAGGACGGACTGGAAGTCCGCACCCTTGTTGGAGCTGAACGCGCCGGGGACGTTCTCCCAGACGATATACCTCGGATATTTTCCATCGGTTGCACACCTCATTTCTTTTACAATTCGTATGGCCTCATAAAAGAGGTTACTTCGTGAGCCGTCAAGCCCGGCTCTTTTCCCGGCAATGCTCATATCCTGGCAGGGAGAGCCGAAGGTGATGATATCTACTGGCTCGATCTTCCCACCATCCATCCGGGAAACATCGCCGTAATGCTTCATAAACGGCAGCCGCTTTGTGGTCACCCGGACGGGGAATGGTTCAATCTCTGATGCCCACACCGGAGTAATACCGGAAAGCAAGCCGCCTAACGGGAAACCACCGGAGCCGTCAAAGAGACTACCCAGGGTCAGTTTGTCATGGAGCATTGACAACACCCCCATCCCAGAAATCAAAAAATGCGCTGTTCTGCGAGAGTTCCGCATAACGCGCACATTTTCCAGCGACTTTTCTTTCAATCCAATCCGGTGCTTTTCCAGTATCGTTATATCTCCCATACTGTCCAAACATACAAAGCATTCCAATATTCCGCGCTTTTACTGCATCTTCAAAGGTATCAAAATAGCCAAGGTGTATCTCTTGCTGGCAGATTTTTATTCTTGCCCGGAATTTGCGCCTTGGCGGATAATAACTCACGCCACTGACACCGGAAGTATTATTTTTCTGCAGCGGCTGGTTCATCTGGTTCTGCTGATGTGTACAATAACGGATATTGCACCTGCGATTGTCAAATGTGTCCAGATTTATATGGTCTATTTCATAGCCCGGCCTGTGTTCAAACAGATAATCATGGAGGGTTCGTCCCTTACAGTCAATCACATAATATTGGCTGCCATTTCCTTTGCTGCCCAGATAAAATTTAACTGTACGAATCTTTTCGACCATATCGGCATCTATCACAAAAATCTGACCGCTTGCCAGTTCCCCATAGGCTACAAGGCCGTCTTCAGAAAACCGATATTTTACATTACTCATCTGCAATTACCTCCGCCATATCAAGTGCCTGTTCGTAGGTATGTTCCTTTCCATCCCGGATCAACAGCACACCATCCGCACTGTTGCCATGCTGGTTCATGTAACGCATAACTGCCACATCTACAAACTTTGGTTCCAGTTCCACCCCATAACAGATCCGCCCGATCTGGTCACAGGCAATCAGCGTGGATGCTGAACCCAGAAACCCATCCAGTACGATTCCATTTACCTGTGTGCTTTGCTGTATCAGATACGCAATGAGAGGAACAGGTTTACTGGAAGGATGACCATGTCCGTCCTCTTTTGAATTCTTGATTCCATCAAATTCAAAGACGGCTTTCTGTTTCTGGTCTCCATACCACTTGTGCTTTCCATCCTTTCTCCAGCCAAAGATGATCGGTTCCATGTTGAACTTCCAGTCTGTCCGCATCAGCGGAGCCCTGGGCTTTTTCCAGATGAGTCCGGCGCCGACCTTGAACCCGGCATCCTCAAAGGCATCATAAAACACACGCGCTTTCATAGTGGCGTAAAATTCATAGATAGAAGCGTCAATGGCCATGGCATCTTTGAAGTTCGTAAATGCTTTCATGAGGAACTCGTAGGCCTGGGCATCCTCCAGATCGTCGTTTGCGATCCGCCCGGACTGGCTCTCCAGTTTAACAAAATACGGGGCGTCCGTGCAGACCAGGTTGACCTTCGTGTCTCTAAGAAGCAAACGGAACGTCTCCGGGTCTGTGGAATCCCCGCAGATGACGGTATGTTTTCCAAGCCGCCAGATGTCACCTGCTTTGGAAAAGCAGGGCTTCTCCAGTTCCGCTTCCACATCGAAGTCATCTTCCTTCGCCTCATCATCTGTACCAAACAGGTCTGCCAGTTCCTTTTCATCAAAACCGGTCAGCAGGGGATCAAAGTCCATACCCTGCAAGGACTCAATCTCCACCCGCAGAAGTTCCTCATCCCATCCGGCATCCATCGCCATGCGGTTGTCCGCAATGATATAGGCTTTCTTCTGTGCTTCACTGAGGTAGTCTGCAAACACACAGGGAACCTCAGCGATGCCTTCCTCCTTTGCCGCCAGGATTCTGCCGTGTCCGGCAATCACATTAAAATCCCGGTCGATGATGACGGGATTGATAAAGCCAAACTCCCGCAAAGACGAGCGGAGTTTCGTGATCTGCTCCGGGGAATGGGTGCGGGCATTATTCACATAGGGTACCAGCTTGGCAATCGGCACAAGCTGCATCTCGGTCGTTGTATTCATCGCACCAGCCCCCATTCCGCAAATTTCTCAAAACCGCCAAGGCTCTGGATGTATCTCCGGGCAGTCTCCACGATCTCAGCGTAGGGAACACCGTCCACCATATCGTCTCCGATGGCGCAGCACAGTTCCACAGGCTTTCCCGTTTCCTGCGCCTTCAGCCATGCGTAGATGTTTACGCTTACATCCGCTTTGGACAGGTCTTTGCCGTGAAGGCCGCCGCCCGTCACGGAATCGGCCATGTCGCTGCCCAGCTTCCGGTTGGTCGCGCCGGAATCCACATCCGTGCCGCCCGCCCAGGCACCCAGAGGATTGACCTCGGCGGTAGGATACAGCTTTTGCAGTCCCTCTGTGGGCGCATTGCTCTGGCAGAGGACCAGCCTTGCCTCGTCAATGATGTATTTCCCATCCGAGGGGTAAGTGTGATACACACTTTTCGCGATCTCACAGAGGGCTTTCTGTTCCTCCGTGACCGGTACCCCTTTGAAGATGCCGTTGTCACCACAGCGGATTCCTTCTGCCTGATTCCCGGCAAGGTGTCCGTCCTGCGGCACTTCCACATAGTCCGTGTGCAGGTTTCCGGCAATGCGCTTCACGATGGTATCCACTTCATCCGGCGGGATGTGTACGGAACTCTCCGCAATGATGTGGCAGACGCCGTGACCGATGAGGACCTCCACAGCGATCCTGGGATTTTCTTCTTTCCTGTACGCCGCATCCACCAGAGCGCCGGCGATACGGTCCGCCACCTTATCCGGGTGGCACGGATTTACTTTCTCAAACATGACTTCACCCCTTCCTTGCCCGGAGCAGACGCTCCATCAAATCATCCTGGGGAGAAACCTCCCCGTAATCGGTGCTACAGTTTTCCTTCACAATCTGGAAGATCTCATTCCAGAGCCGCACCGCCTGGTTCATGTAGTTGATGCCGATGTTGATGAACGGGGACGGGATCGGCTTCTGGGTAGTCGGGTGCTTGGAGAGGAAGCCCATGCGGTTGGTCATCTCCTCGCACTGAATCCAGCGGGCGCTGCACATGGCGTACCTCTCCAATAGCTGGGGAGACACCTTCGCCGCACAGCCCACCTTTTTCAGCCACTCCCAGGTTTCCGTGTATATTTCTTCCGCCTGGAGCGTGCTTCCGTCACGCTGCTCGGCAGAGAGGAACTCATGGGGCTTTGGCATATCGACACCCTCGACTTCGGGAATGTCCAGCACTTCCAGCCTGCGTCCGCCCGGATTGCCGTTCTCGGCTTTCTCCCTGACAGCGGATTTCTTCCTTCCCGCACCGGGTCTCGCACCGCCGCGCCCGCCTGTGTTATTGGATTTTGTCGGCATTTTCTCACCCCTTTCCTCGAAAAAATAAGCAGCCGTAGCCGGCCGCCCTTAATTACCCTTTTGATTTCGCCTTTTTCGCACGCGAGACCCCGCGCCCGTTCCCACAGGACAGAGCCGTAGAGATTTTGACCGCCCCTGGGGCTTTAGTGATTGTGCCAGCGGTCCCCACGTTCTGCATGAATTTTCGCATGACAAGAAGAACATAAGGACATCAGATTCGTTTCGCTGTGATCACCGCCCTCTGCCAGAGGCTTGATGTGATGCACCTGCTCCGCTTTTACGAGCCTGCCTTCCCGTTGGCACCGCTCACACAGCGGGTGTGCATTCATGTACCGGTCGCGGATGCGTTTCCATGCCCGTCCGTACCTGCGCTTGGCTACCGGGTCCCGGTCGTACTTTTCGTACCGTTGATTCTCCAGCTTCTGATGTTCCTCACAGAACCTGCCATCCGTCAGCTTGGGACAGCCGGGGTAAGAACACGGCCGCTTTGGTTTCCTTGGCATCGGCTCACCTCCTCCAGGCATAAAGAAAGCCCCACAGGATTTCTCCCATGAGGCTGGCTGTCTTTATGCAGTTTTCGATGTTACTATCGTACCATGTCCAAATGGAAACTTCATCTCACAAAGTGGACATCAGGCTTTTCCAAACAGGAGGATAGTCAGACGCTCCAGCGCCCGGTTCTTCCTGCGGTATGCGGAAGCCCGTTCAATCTGGAAATAGTCCGCCACATCGTCAGCGGCATTACTTCCGTACTGGTTGTCCTCACCATAGAACGCTTCCAGCACATACCGCTCATCCTCCGTCAGTTCTTCCCAGGCTGGGACGAACCACGCCATGTATTCCACCGCCTGCCGGTATCGTTCCTTTAAAACATCGATCTCCTCAATGCCCTTGACGATCCTCTCCTCTGAAGCCTGCGGATTATGGCTGTGGGGCATACCGTCAAGCTGCGGGCTGCTGACGCCTTCCATTTTCTCATAGGCGCTTTTGATTTCGTCATCCGTGTGGCCGATAATAAATTTCATGCTGCCGTAATCCTTCAATGCGTCCACAGCAGCCGACCGTTTATCAAGATACTTCCAGATAATGCTCATACCCGGTACCTCCAATCAAAGATTTTTTATTTCCCCCGGATTTTCACAGATTGTCTTTGATTGGCTCTTGTTTTCATGGCTTGGCTCAGATTTTCAAATCAGCTTTCACGGCTTCGATCAACGCAGCCTGTGTGGTGTCCTTTTCCGCCAGGGCTTTCATGATCCGCTCGTCAATCGTACCTTTCGTGATGATATGCTGCACCACCACGGTATCGGACTGCTGCCCCTGCCGCCAGAGACGGGCGTTGGTCTGCTGGTAAAGTTCCAGGGACCAGGTCAGTCCAAACCATACAAGGGTGGAACCTCCGCTTTGAAGGTTCAACCCGTGTCCCGCCGATGCCGGGTGGATCAGAGCCACTGGAAGTTCCCCGGCGTTCCACCTGCGGATGCTTTCCGAAGAATCCAGCCTGGAAAACGGAATCTTCAGCTTATGGAGCCGCAACCTGATCTGTTCCAGGTCGTGCCGGAACCAGTAAGCCACCAGGAGCGGTTTCCCTCCCATACTCTCGATGATATCCTCCAATGCATCCAGTTTCCGGTCATGGATGGCGATGGTCTCTCCGCTATCCGTGTATACCGCACCGTTCGCCATCTGGGACAGCTTCCCGGAAAGGGCTGCGGCATTGGCGGCGGTTATTTCCCCGTCCGGGAGCTGCAGCAGAAGATCCCGCTTGAAGGAAACATAGCGTTGCGTTTCCTTCTCAGAGAGATACACCTCATAGCCGGAGGAAACGAACTGTGGCATCTGCAGGTAATCCGTGGATTTCATAGAAATCGTGATGTCGGAGATCAGCCGGTAGATCTGTTCCTCTGCCCCAGGAAGTGGCTTATAAGAAAACACCACCTGCCCATTGCGTTTGTCTGGCAGGAAGAACCGGGTGCGGTACTGGCCGATGAACCTCCCCAGCCGCTGTCCCATATCCAATAACTTGAACTCAGCCCACAGGTCCATCAGCCCGTTGCTGCTGGGCGTCCCGGTCAGTCCCACGATCCGTCCCACCTTCGGCCGCACCTTCATCATGGCACGGAACCGCTTGGACTGGTGATTCTTGAAAGAGGATAACTCATCAACCACCACTATGTCGTAATCAAAGGGAATGCCGCTTGCCTCCACCAGCCACTGCACGTTCTCCCGGTTGATGATGTAAATATCGGCCTGCCGTCTCAGCGCCGCCAGCCGCTCCGCCTCTGTTCCCACAGCCACGGAATAAATCAGGCTGCCCAGGTGGTCCCACTTTTCAATCTCCGCCGGCCAGGTATCCCGTGCTACACGGAGGGGTGCAATCACGATGGCTTTGTGGATCTCAAAGCGATCAAACAGCAGGTCGTTCAAAGCGGTCAGGGTAATGCTCGTCTTGCCAAGCCCCATCGACAAAAGCACCGCCGCAATGGGGTGTGTCTCGATATACTCCGTGGCATATTTCTGATACTCATGTGGACTGTATTTCATCTACGATCCCTCCGATCTGTTTCTCATCATCCAGCACATACACCTTAAAGCCCAACCGCCGAAGGAGCCTGTGCCTGGAAAGCTGCAGGGGCCTCGGTTTTTCCCCCGGTGCTTTTACCTCCACAAAGCCGATGTGTCCACCCGGCATCAGCACTAAGCGGTCGGGCATCCCGGCAAATCCAGGAGAGGTAAATTTCGGTGCGATACCGCCTGCCGCTTTTACGGCTTTTGCCAGGTTCTGCTCAATCTGCCGTTCCCTCATATTCCCTCCATAACATCTCGAATGCTTCCACTGCTCCGCTGCAGGCGCCGATACGGCCAAGATACCGTACAATGACATCATGTTCCGCCAGGACCGGGAACTCGAAGTCGTAAAGCATATCCCGGACAAAATCTCCGCATGGCGTGGCATCCGCCTCGAAGTTCCTCGCCCAGCGGAAGAACGGGCTGGGATTGTCATTGATTTCCCGTGTCAGCTCAATGCGGTACTTCCAGTTCAGGCTGTTCGGATTCACGGGCCGGTATCCGGCAAGCAGCATAGCGTCCTTGAATTCGTTGTTGGTGAGGTAAACACCCGTGTCATGTTCCAGCAGGTGTTTCATCCCGTAACTCGTGTGTCCCTGCAGGATCTTCTTCCCGGCTTGGATATTCTTTCTGATCCATCCGTCAACCGCTGTAATCACATCATCCTCACGATCCGTGATCAGCGCCCCATCGGTAAATCCGTTCTCATTCGTATAAGGTCTTCCGTTCCTGATCATTTCCGATTTCTCCTTTCAACGTTGTCCCGTCCAGTCCTTGTCCACAGAGCCTGTCCACAGCAAAACCCTTGAAATCACTGCGTTTTTTCCAGTTCTGCGGACAAGTGGACGAAAAAATCCCTTACGCGCGAAATACGCGCATTCGCCCGTGTGCAGGACGGGTTCTATCATATAAAACTCCATATTTTTGTCTTTTATAGTTTTTTCTGTCCAGTTGTCCACAAAATTACAGAAATCCCTTGTGCTGGCTGCGTTTTCCGGCCATGGACAACCCCCCGGACAGGTGATGGACGGGTCAGGTTGTCCTCGTATATACACGCTGCCGGCCATAGATGGGGAGCATCTGCCGCATCCCGCATTTCTCCCAGCCCTCGATCCGCACCATAATGGCAGATATGGCATAGGAGTCCGAGGGGCGCATCTCCTCCTTGCTTTTGCCGAAGCATTCGCACCAGATCTCGATGTTGCTCACGGTCTGCCGCTTTACAGTACCCTCAGCCCTGGTCGGATCGTCAATATCTCGGATATACTCCCTGCGCCTGTAATAATCCATGCTGTCCCAATCATCGGGAAGAAGCATATCCAGATAATTCCGCACGATGCCCTCGCGGTCGTCCTGCTCCATCGCTTCCCGCTGTTCCTGCCTGGCGTAAGCCTCAAGGTCAGCATCAAGATACAGCTTTTCTCCCGACCTGGCGATCTCGGCGACCTCCGCCCATATCTGCCGGACCACCTCGGCGGTCATTTCCCAGGGCTTGCACTTTCCCTGGCCGGTAACCTTGACGTTCCAGAACCTGCGGTTTCCGGTAATATCGCGGAGATACCCGTTCTCGCTGTTGGTCGTGCCGAAGAACACACATTGCCTTGGGTGCGGAGTCACCCTCCGCCCAAAACTGGCGCGGTATTTGTCGTCCTGTCTGGAAATAAAGGCTTTGACCTTGTCGATGTCCGCCTTTTTCATGCCCGCAAGTTCGCCGATCTCCAGAATCCAGTACCCCTGCAGTTTCTCAGCGGCTGTTTTATCGTTCATGTCAGAAAGGGCAAGGCTGTCTGAGAACCACTCCCCACCAAGGGCGGAAATGAGGGTGCTTTTGCCAATACCTTGAGCCCCGTTTAAAACAATCATGTTGTCAAACTTGATGCCGGGATAATGTACCCTCATATACGCTGCGCACAGCGACTTCCTGGTGACCGCCCTGACATAGCGGTTGTCCTCCGCACCGAGATAATCGATCAGCACGGTCTCTGCCCGCCTGACCTTATCCCATGGCGGAAGGGACTCGAACATTTCCCGGATCGGGTGATAGGAACGGTCGTCCGTCACCTTGGTAACTGCGATACGGTAATTACGTTCTGAAAACGAGCCATAATGGGAATCTACAAAACTGATGAGCTGCGCGTCATCCGCATCCCGCCAGAACCTTGCCGGATGTTTCCATGGCACCTCGCCTTTGATCTCCATGCCGTCTGCCAGCTGATTGAACACGATGCCCTTAAGGTTTGGATCATTCTCCATAATCAGGGTAATGTTGTGGAGGTTGTTTTTTAACACCATAGAACGAGACTCATACTCCAGCTTTTTCTTCCAGGTATCGTCCCCGTCCGTGAAACAGAAGTCCGTTTCTGCCGCCTGCTGCTTTTTCTCAAGGAGCAGCATTTTGACCGTCTCGTCCCTGCTGGCAAAATCCGCCATCGCACGGAACGTCTTCTTCTCGTCCTCATCGCCAAAGAGATGGATGCGAACAATGTCAAAGGCGCTGCACAGCTTCAGATATGCCGGGTCTTTGGCGTGGTGGCTGTATACAAATTTGCCGCCCTCCTTGATCTCCACACCCGGCTGGCTGCTCGACTCCTTAAAGCGGTAGCGTGTCCCATCCGCTGAAAGCTCATAAATGTCACTCAGGAATTTTTCCATGGCGAGGTTTATAGGAAAGTAGGCGTTATTGAAAACTCCAACAATACCTTCCTTTTCCAGCGGATCTGCCTGTTTCTTATCCCCGATCCCCTTCGCCCGGCTCTCCCTGGAGGAGGTAGGCAGCCTGGTAGGGTCTGTCCATTCCGGATGCGCCGACAGGATTTCGTCCGGGTCAAGCCACGGCCCGTCCGTCTCCTTATAGACAAACTCCCCGTTGGCCGGTGTGCTGGGCCAGTACATGAGCTGGTTGGGCAGGTAGGAGCATTCATCAAAATAGTCCATGCCCAGGGACTGGGCCAGGTATCTTGCCACCGCCACATACTCCTCCGGCGTTACATCCCTCGTCAGGGGAACCAGTATCCGCACCCGCGGCGTCTCCGGCGTGTGGCTGTGGGTGCTGTAGAGGATGGAGGTGTAGGGAACCCGGCGTTCATAGTCCTCCAGGAATTCCGCCTCGATCCGGTCCCCGTCCAGCGTTACCATGGACCGGGAGACCACCGTGTCGATCTTGCGCCTCCCGTCCTTTAGCACGCCAGCTACAATGCCGCCGTGGTCCTTCGCGGCGTCCCGTTTCGACCTGGGGAGCCGGGCGTATTCCTCTGCGGACTCCGTTGTGCGGATTGTCACTTTCAGCCGTTCCTTCAAAGCGGAGAGTTCGATCTTCTTGTTCGTCAACTGTTTCGTGCTGCGGCTGTTGGCGCAGGCAATGTTTAATTCGCGCATGGCATCTCCTCCAATTCCTCCGTAAAATACCGCACCGGTATGTTCTTCTTTTCCGCTTTCGCAATCTCTGCCCGCATCCCCGATGATATGACGCTGCCGAACACCCACACCTGCTCACATTTTGTGAGCAGCACCATTCCCATGAACAGGGCAAGTTCCCGCTCTGCTGGGACGGCGTCATCCATGAACTGCGGATAGAGCAGGTGAGGGGTAATGGGAATACAGGTATTCCGTACCGCAAAGCGGCTGTATGCCCTTGCCATGTTCACGTTCCGTTCCACATCACCAGCGTAGGGAGAGCATATATAGACCAGAGGCCGGTATACACGCCTTGCCGATTTTTCCGCTTTCTCAATATTGACAAGGGCTTCATAGACCGTTGGGTCATAGTAGCCCTCGCTGTTATATTTGTTAATACCCATAGGCTGCACCTCCTTCTAATCCTTCTGATAAAACTCGCATTCGTATCCGTCCGCCCGGAGCTTCAGCCCTTTCGCCCAGGGCGGCGTCCTTCCCATCTGTTCGCACACCGCTGCAACCGACATCCGTCGGTCGGCCTCGATGATAATCTCGTCATGCACATGGGCGACAATGGAGCAGTTTTTTAAGGTCTGCATGGCATAGCAAAGAATATCGCGGGCGGTACCCTGGACGATGTTCTCTACAAACTTGGGGCCATAGCTTTCCAGCCGTTCCCTTTTCTTCGTACCGCCCACACCCATGTAAGTCACCGACTCCCCGCCAAACTGGTTCTCTCCGATCCTCGGTTTCACATAGGCAAGCCGCCGGCCGGAAGGAAGCGTGATAAAGAGCATAGCACTCCGGTAATCAAAATGGAGCCCGTGTGTCTCCGTGGGGACTCTCTGCCTGATACAGTCCTTCACTGCCCGGTCTACATCCCACCAGAAACGGACGATATTGGGATTTGCCTCTCTCCAGCTGTCCACCAGGGGCTGCAGTTCCTCCTCCGTCATTCCTGCCTCCAATGCACCCATTGCTTTCAGCGCACCGACGCTTCCGCCGTACCCGCAGGATAAAGTGGCTTGTTTCCCCTTTTGACGCAACTCTGCGTTCTCCCCATGCTTTTCCACCCTGCAGTGGAACATACGGGCAGCAGTCTCACAGTAAATGTCTCCGCCTTTTTCAAAGACCTCCAATACCCATTTCTCTCCAGCGAACCAGGCCAGTACCCTTGCTTCGATGGCGGAGAAATCCGCTACGATGAGTTTCCTGCCATCCTGCGGCACAAATGCCGTGCGGATCAACTGTGATAGGGTATCTGGGATATCTTCGTAGAGCAAGGAAAGGGCTTCGTAATTACCACTCCGCACCAGAGCCCGTGCCTGTGCCAGATCTGGCATGGTATTCTTATACAGATTTTGCAACTGGATCAGCCGCCCGGAGAACCGGCCGGTGCGGTTGGCCCCGTAAAACTGGAACATTCCATGGGCCCGGCTGTCGGCGCAGACCGCGTTCTCCATTGCCGTGTATTTCTTCACGCTGCTCTTAGCGAGCTGCTGCCGGAGGGAGAGAACCTCCCGGAGCGGCCCCGGCGCGGTCTTAAGCAATTCCGCCACTGCCTTTTTCCCCAGGGTGTCCGTTTCCAGCCCGTGGTCTGCCAGCCACTGTTTCATCTGCTGTACGGAATTCGGGTTTTCCAGTTCCGTCAGTTCCCGCATAGCGGCGGTCAGCCGTTCACGGGAACGGGCATCCATGGCGATGGCCTGCCGGACCAGTTCCATATCCACGCCGATTCCCCGGTCATTGATCTCCTGGTCGAGATGGTATTCTTCCCAGATGGTATCCGGTACCGGAAAATTGGAGAGCCTTTTCTGTATCTGCATTTCCGTCTCCACATCCCGGAGGTTATATGCCTTGAACCGTTCCCATTTCTCCGGGTCATGCTCCGGCAAGTTCCGCATCCTGCCTCCGTTTGCTTTGGTCGGTCTGCAGGGGACACAGAAATAGCGGATCAGGTCTTTGCCCTCCGTCAACTTCTGCTTCTCCAGCCCCAGCACTACGCCCACGCTTTCCAGGGAACGGGGAAGGCCCAGTGTTGAGGCCCACACCATAGAGCAGCGCCAGGATTCCGGAGCAAGATAGTCACCGGCCGGATAGCCGAGGAGCCGTGAGAGACAAATCCGTTCAAATTGCGAGTTGTATGACCACTTCTCTACAGTTTCATCTTCCAGCGCATCCAGAATCTCTTGCGGGAGTTTCTCCCCACAGGCAAGGTCGGTCACCTGTACCGCCCCGCCATCGATGGAATATGCGGCAAGCAGGATTTCAAAATCTTCGCTCTCGCAGTATCGGTACACCCCACATTTCGTAAGATCCACACTGCTGTACGTTTCCAAATCCCATGATATAGATTTCAAGTTTATCATCTCCCTTCACCGCCTTAAGGGCGGCAGGGGTATTCCCCCGCCACCCGATATCGGCAGTTTCATGCGTCAGGAGAGGAAATCCTCATCCTCCTCTGCAAAATCATCCTCCGGACGGGACTTTCCGCCTAACGGTTCTCCGTCCCGGATCTTCTGCAGGTTATTCAGCCCACAGGCAATCCCTTTATTTCCATTGGAATTGAAGGCATAGAAGTTGATGCTCGCCCTGCCGTACACACCGCTGTAAACCTCGGAAGTATCCAGGATCGGCTGGCGGTCCGCATCCACAATGCCCGGAGCCGTGGCGCTGTTAGCATTGACGAAATAGGCGTTTGCGTAGGCTTCATCGTCCGGGCGTTCCGCATCCCCGTCACGGAGCGGCGTCTTTAGGACGGAAAGTGCCGGGACACTCCTGCCATTGCCCTTCAACTTTGCCTCGCCTTCTTTGTAGGCGGCTTCGATGGCTGCCTTAATCTTATTGATGGTCACTGTATCCGACTTAGGGATGATCAGGCTGACACTGTATTTTGGAGTGCCACCGTTGATAGACTTGGGCTGCCATACGTTGCAGTAGCTCCATCTGGTATTGGGGCCGGTAATCACTTTCATCGGGTTCTTGACTTTATTTGACATTCTGGTTTCCTCCTCAATCTTTAAAATCATTCTGCGCCGTATTCATAGGCTGCCGCTTATCAGACAGCGGTACCAAGACGGGCTTGCCCTGGGGCTTTTCAATCAGGCCGCCCAGCAGCTCGTCAAATTTCTTTTTGCCCAGGAGCTTCTGCATCTCCGTAAGACCAAGTATCTTTTTAGCATAGGGGTCATACCCTGCCTGGGAAACGGCATCGGCCACTGCGTCCTCGCTGATGTACCGGCGGTTGGAGCGTCCCTCCACCACTTTATAGCCAGGATACTCTGTCCCGCTGAGTGCCTGCCGGAGCGCATATTCCTTCACATCCGCTGCCCAGGCAGTCAGTTCATCCGCCTTGTCCAGGATGGCGGCGATCTCCGCTTCCTCCAATGTGTCCGGCATTTCAAAATCGTATTTTGCCAGTTCCAGGTTGTACTCTGCCCTCTTCCGGCAGACCGCCTTTGCCTTGCAGAATCGGCACCAGTCCCCGCAGGCAAACTCCCCACTGCCCTCATAGGCCAGCTTCGCTTTATAGGTCAGGTCCTTGTGCGCCCACTGCAAAAGATCATCTTTTGCCATGATGCAGACACTCACGTTATCCCGGCGTGGCTGGAAGATGGTCATGCGGACAGTATCAATATCATAGATACCGTCAAACAGTTCCAGAGCGCCCAGGGCATACAGCATCATCTGGGGATTTTCTACGGCGGACACCTCCACGCCTTTCCCGTGCTTATAATCCACGATGTCCAGGGTGCCGTCTGCAATGATGACGCAGTCGCCGGTTCCGAAGCCGTCTTTGACGAAACGTGAAAAGTCCAGCCGCTGCTCAATCAGCACTACCGGGTCCCTGCAGGTTTTCTTTGCGCCTTCCACCAGTTCCAGCACATAGGCCGTATAGTCCAAGGCACACTGCTCCATTTCTTCGTTGTAAAAGGAAAGGTTCTCTGTTGGGTCAGCAGCATCCATGCCAAGCGCCCGTCTTAGCTTGTATTCGCACAGGCTGTGGGCGTCCGTCCCTTCCTGGGCATATCCACTGCCCGTATCTTCATACTTCTCACAAAGCCTTGCGGAGGGCGGGCAGTTCAGCCACCGATGGCTGGAGGAGGCGGAAAGCAATGCGTGTTTTCCCATCACAGCACCTCCGCTTCCGCAAGGAGCGCCGGGTACTCCGCCGGGTCAATGTCCGACAGCTTATCGGCACCATGCTTGATTAGGAGCGCCTTTACTTCCGATGTGTGTCCGGCACGGGACTTCTCTGCCAGAGCCGCCCGCACCTGTTCCAGCGTCAGCGGCTTTGGCTCTGGCTTCTCCACTGGTGGCTCCACTTGCTTTGCAGCATTTTTCTTTTCTGGTTTCTGAGCCGGCTTTTCCTCCGTGGTTTGGTCCGGCTGCTCCTGTCCGCCCTGTGCGACAGCGTCCGCCACCGCCTGCAAACTGTCTGCCAGGGAACGGAGATCGGATACCACGTCCAGAAGAAGTTTCATCTTACTCATGCGCCAGCCCTCCTTCCGCAACCTCCCGGATGGACAGTTCTTCCACCGTACTGCCCGGAACGATGACCGTCAGCCTGACCTTGTCGCCCAGCAGAAAACGCATGAACCGCTCCCGCACAGACACATTCCGCACACTGACCGCACCACTGTTCACAGGCTTTTTTGAAACACGGATCTGCAATGTGTGTTTCATCTCATCACCTCTGCTTTCTGAAGGACGGTATCGGGATGTCCTTCAACATACGGAGATTGGAAGGCTGTTTTGAGGGGGTATCTCAGAAATATTTCAAAAACTTTTTTCTGGCCCCTTCGATGGATTCCCGGATGGACTTGATATCCTTGCCCTCCCTGCGGGCGATCTCCCGGAGGGATCCCCCTTCGGCCAGCATCAGCAGCCTGCGCCGCTGTACTTCTGAGAGCTGCTCGAACGCCTTTTTGATCCGCTGGTTTTCAACCTGCAGAAAAAGTTCTGTCTCCGGAGTACTGCCGTCCGCATAATCCTCGCCTTCATATTCCGCCGCATCCAGGGAATAGCAATGGTACCGCTCCTTCCGGTCCTGATTGCTTTCCTCCCGTCTGGAATCCAGAATCAAGTTTCCGATTTCTTCTCTGACCTCTACGTCAGAAGTCTCACCATTTGCAAATGTGTAATTGATTTTCAATTTGCCGTTCTCCTTTCGGAGCCCGGCAGGCGGCACCTGAGCCGCTAAAATAAAAAAGAGCCTGACAAGCAGCACAAAAGTGCCGCTTGCCAGGCTCAATGTCGTCTCCATCATCTTTCAGATGGTATCATGAGGGTTTAACCGATAACTAAGGAATGAAATTTCCCCCTCGTGCATCATGCTCAAACAAACGAATGATCCTTGTCCCGATTTAGCTATCCGTTTCCCTATCCCATATACATTCCTTATGGGACTTGCCGTATTACCGTAGCGCCTCGGTCAGCTCCCTGCGTAAACATTTGGAGCGAATCAGATTTCCTCTATTCAGTTTTAATTACCCCGATTTCTGAACTGCAATGCCTGCACTTTATCACGAAATCGGGATTACAGTTCCTTGTCGGGGTAACCAACTGTGCTTTTGTATTTACAGATGCATCCAATAGCCTGTGTCCGCATTTTGGACATAGAATGGATCTCCTTTTCTTCTCTAGTCCATTGGCCTGTACCTCCTTCTTTCTTTGCATATCACATACACTCCTTTCTTGGCTGCTATCCGGCATTCAGGGGTAGGGAGTATATGAATCATCTTGATTCCTTTTATTTTACAAGTTCTGTCAGCCAGGGAGCTATCGGCCTTGATATTACTCTGGCATTCAAATAAGCCATTTCCAGTGTCAGGCATGTATTACCCAAATAATATCCTTCCATAACTGTCAGTGTCAGGGCAAGATCAGGCTTTTTCTCATTCGTCAGATATATCGGGAGAAGATACTGCATCTTTCCCTGATACCCTTGCGGCACTATAAGCCCCGGCTCAACTACTGTCTTTCTCCTGCCAAGTTCCACTGCCGTTTCAAATAAAAGTGGCAGATTCCTGGCTTTACGGATTTTCGCTGGAATACGCTCCAGATTTTCTGTGTCTCCCAATATGTGTTCCACGTTGACCCTGATAGGCCAGTCTGGTTGAAAACCTGCGCCGTTCTGCGCCATATAGTAGGAGGGCATCTGCGGCAATGGCTGCACATATTTCAGAAACGGTGACAGTTCATCGCAGAATCCCCTGAAGTACCAATCTTTCATCGAAGTCTTTTTATGGTTCCGATCAAAGCAGGCATAAATCCCTTTGTATCGGGATGTGTATAATCCTGTATGAAAACAGGCACACTCATTTTCCACATGAAAATAACTTGCCGCTTTCCTGGCATCCCTTTCTGAATTAAAATCAATGCTCTGCTTTCGGAAAACAATATGTATGTACCGCTCCAGTATGGGGGTATCCTCATTTTTCGTCTTATAAATTGGCTTCTTGAACCGCCATGGCTCCGGCAGAGCCAGTTTCGACAACTCATCCAATTGTCCGTACCAGTCCGGCACATAAGCAAAATCAAATAAATCCGTTTCTATCATTCTTATGTTCCTTTCATAACAATCTGTATTTTCCACCGTCCAATCTCTTCCAATGGCACTCTATCTCATGTATTCATATAACTGACTATTATTTCTATGGTCCCATTTCTTCCTCACTCCTTTCCCGTGTCCCATACTCCCTGAAATACAAAATAGGGAAAAGGCGTTCCTGCAGACACCACTGCATTCACGCCTTTTCCCTATGTGAGATAATAATTTTGTGGAAGTATGGCTCTTCCATACTATTGATGGTGCAGTTCTCTACGGATACTGCCTGAATTTTTTTAACCGTAAAACCACTCCTCTATCCATCAAAAACATCTCCATTCTTCCAGCAAGTATGGTTGTACCATTCTCAAAAAGTCTTGTATCGCCATTTTTACTTTTCAAAGGTATGGCACTAACATACTTACAGGAGGTGATATCATGGCTATTCATCCAAGACAGTTCGGCATCGTGCTGAAAAATGCACGAATGGATAAAAAACTCACACAAGCAGAATTAGCTGAAATACTGGATATTTCTTTACCATATCTCAAAGACCTGGAGCGCTTCCGGAACAATCCGAGCTACGATGTCTTCGAAAAAGTAATCCGCTACTTCAACCTGTCAGCAGATACTGTTATCTATCCAAACGAGAATCTGACCAATACTACATATCAGCAGATTGAGCGTCTACTTACACGCTGTGATGAAGGGCAACTCCGTGTCATCCTTGCCACCACAGAAGCGTTGCTGTCCGAGAGTGAAATGCCTTCAGATTCAGAGTAACAGATAAAGGCGGTATTCAGGCGGTGTTTACATCACATTTTTCCTGTAATTTTCAAGGCTCATCCCTGCACCGGAATCCTCCTGCAAAAATGAGCCTTTTCGTCACTGTATCTGTTTAATCAATTCCTCTGGAGATATCTCCTGCCGGAAAAGTCCCAGACCGCTTAATAGAAGGATGCAGTCTACATATCCTTGACAGTATGCCTTCTGCCCCTCCATAGAATTCATATCTTCCAGCTTTGCCATCCACTCCAACAGCGTTTGCCACTGATCTTCAGGAAGACTACGAACTATCTCCTCACACGTTTCACGCATCTCCTCTAATTCCTGCTGTGTATCTCTATATCCCGGCACCTCAACTGCGGTGTCCCTCGTCACATTTTCACAACGAAGCTTATTCAAAAAACATCCAACCTGTTCCCATACTTTGTTCTGCATATTCCATTCCTCCAGTCTGCTAATTATTATTAATATATCCGCAGATATTACACCATACCAAACCCTACTCGTTCCTAAAAAAGGAATAGGCAGCATTCCAAGCGTTACGCTTCAGAACACTGCCTATTCCTTTTTTACCATATTCATTCGATAACCAACCCCTCGTACAGTCTGGATATACTCAGGCCGGCTAGGGTCATCTTCAATTTTCTTTCGAAGGCGGCGGATATGGGAAGTGATGTTGCTGTCATCCCGGAGATACTCCCCATTCCAGACGAAGTTATAAATTTGTTCTTTAGAAAGAATGCTACCTTGATGAAGAGCCAGTACATACAGAATTCGGAACTCAATATTTGTCAGTCTCACTTCCTGATCTCGTTTCAAAACTTTATGCTGCTCCGACTGAATATATAATTCGCCGATTCGCATTGGTTCCTGCTCTTTTAATAATGTTTTATCCACACAAATATCTGATTCTCCTACGATTTTCATTATTTTGTCATATATAATTTTTTCTGATTCATCCAACGAAAGTACAATCAGCTTTCCCACATACTCACCTCGCTGTGCCGCTAAAATCATAAGAACAAAATTGCAGTTTCTATTTTATCTTCTCTTTTTGCTCTATAGCCTGGAGTTCAAAATAATTTTTAAACCTTTGTTGTCCAAATACTTTGTCTATATTTCCTTAATCAAATTCAGACTCAGGTCCATACTTTTCAATGCCTGTATCTTCCCCGCAATTAGCGGCAGCCCTTCACTGTAATATCTGTAACCCTATAAGCTCATCTACCTGCTCCGGAATCAACAGACCAATTTCATTATAATGCCTCAACATGTAGATACTGATTTGAAATAGGACTGAAAATTGTCCTATTTTAACAAAGAAACCACCTGCTCTTCATTATAAAACTTCACATTATACGAGAGTCAAACGACTCTCGTACTTTGGTAGGTGGCAATTTAAATTGTCATTAGAAAGTTAAATACAAATTCCGTATCTATTCCCATTTGAAAAAACGTATGGCAATACCTCCACAGACCACTGTGACCACCGCCATGATTGCAATTGGAAACCAGACTGATTCTAACGGTAGGCCCAACGAAGTTGCTTTCAGCAACTTAATTCCCTGTGTCAAAGGCAAAACATCTGCAATTTTCTGCAATGCAGACGGCATCACTTCATAAGGTAAGGTTGCCCCTGAAAAAATGAGCATCGGAAAATACAGGAGGCTGGCAGCCACACTGGCTGTTTTCGTATCAGGCGCAACACCTCCTACCATAAGTCCGATGCTGAACATCGAAAACATCACCAGAAGATACATGAACAAGAAAATTCCTATCGATCCGTTGAACCTGCATCCAAAAAAGATGGACAAAACTCCAAAAACAAGGCACAAGGACAGCAACGAGTAGATTGCATAAATCGTCACCCACACTGCGAGCAGAAATGCCGGACTTGTAGGCGTAACTTTATATCTTTTTAATATCTTTTTCTGACGATAATCGGAAATCAACAGCGGAAGCCCCATCACACCACCTGCACAAATCGCAATGGTCGATAATGCCCCGAAGGACTGTTCCAAAAAGGTATATTTTACTTCGGGAGCCGCTGTTTTTGCTCCATAAATGACTCCCAAAATTACAGCAACCACTACCGGCATACAGAGAGCAAAAATAACCATGTCCATTCCCCGGAAGGATAACTTCAGTTCTGTTTTCAACATTGTAAAAAATTTATTCATTGTCTTCTTCCTCCTCTCCAGTAAACCACAAATACGCATCTTCCAATTTCTCATAGGGACTTAATGCCACCGCTTCTTCCACAGTCCCTTCAAAGGCGAATCCGCCATCCTTCAGGATACCAATCCGGTCACAGAGAATTTCCACCTCGTCCATGAAATGAGAAGACAGAAATATTGTCAGGCCATGTTTCTTTAACTCCTGCAGGCTTTTCCAAACACCTCTTCTCGCTTTTGTATCAAGCCCTGTGGTAAGCTCATCCAAAAAGACCACCCTAGGATTAGGGATAAGAGACAACACAATGAATAATCTTTGCTTCTGACCTCCAGATAACTCGTTTACAAAAGCGTTTTCCTTATCTGCCAGACCAAATTTGTGCAGCAACTCTTTATATGCCAGTGGATACCTATAAAGGCAGATCGTTTCCTCACACAATTCTTTTACCTTGATCTTGTCTGGATAATTTGCTTCCTGGAACTGTACCCCAACCTGCTTAAAAAGTTGCTTTCGCTCCGTCCACGGGTCTAGCCCCAAAATGCGAACCGTTCCCGAATCCGCTTTCTTTGTCCCAAGGATACATTCTATTGTAGTACTCTTGCCTACGCCATTTGCTCCAAGCAGACCGTACACTTCACCCGCAGCAACTGAGAAGCTGAGATTCTCAATCACTTTCTTTCCATCATAAGATTTACTCAGCCCGGAAATTTGGATTGTTTTTTCCATTTCGTATGCCTCCTTATTTTAATTCTGAAATAAAGATTAGCATCCAATCCAACTATGGTGGGTAACTGTAGGGTTTTTATTCTGATATTTTTTTCATCTTCTCAATCTGACAAGTTACATAAAAAGCATTGTTTTTTGCCTCATTCAATGAAGTCAATAGCTTATCGCAAGCCCTTATGATATCATCATCTTCCTTTGGTGTATTAATAGCTATTCGGATATTAGTTTGCGGATCATCCGATAAGGCCTGAAGCATTCTTAAAATAGCAGAGAGAGAATAGTTTGCACAACGAAGAGAGCGTATAATTTTCAAGCGAAGCATATCTTCTTCTGTGTACACTCGGTATCTGTTTTCAGTTCGCTTGATGGTAAACAGACCATTCAGCTCCCAATTTCTTAATGTATCGATCGTTACCCCTAATATATCTGCTGCTTCCTTTCTTCTATATGTCCTCTGCACTCCAACATTGCTTTCACTCATACCCGATAAAATACTATGGGTAATCCGTATCGCTTCTTCTGCATTGGCTTTTTCGATGTCTATCTGAGCAATGTATCGCCTGGTCAATTCCATAGCTTTCTCATAATTCCTCAAAGCAGAAACCTTAATAATGTCAACCGCTTGTTTACGAAGTCCATTTTGAAGAACTTCCACCTGGAGAGCCGCCCGCGCTAATTTAAATTGTTCGATATGCAGGTCAGTAAATACCCGGTAACCATTCTCTAACCGCTCTGGTTTTGGAATTAAACCGCACTTTTCATATAAACGTACCGTATTTACATGTATGCCGATTATCCTTGCTATGTCTATTGTCTTATATGTATTCATTCAACGCACCTCCATCCCTCATTATGTCATATTTTATAAGTCTGGTGTTATAATGTAGGGTTTTTTAGTTTACCGTAGAATGCCCTGAATAGCAAGTTTATTCTCAGTCTATCTAAATATTGGTTCAATATATGTTTTGATTAAGTCTATCCTATCCCTTATCTTTGGCACAAAAAGCGCAGAAGATGACACAACTATTTTATCTTTTGTATTCACATAAATTATATTTCCTCCATCCCCCATCGCTGCATAACCATCTTCATTTACCCACCATAAATATCCATACGATAAATCATGTTTCTTCCATCGGCTATGCTCTCTCGTACTTTCTTCCACCCATTTTTCTGATACAATTCGTTTTCCGTTCCATATGCCTTTATTCAAATATAACTGACCAATTTTTGCCATATCCATAGGGGAAAGTGTAAGTCCCCAACCCGCTGTATGAATCCCTAATGAGTCCCGTACCCATCCGCTGGTATCTATAGATTCATTAAATGCCAGTTGTTCCTCCTTGCTTTTAAACATCAAATCTCCATCTACATGAATTTCTAATGGTGAAAATAAATTTTCATCTGCAAACTCAAATACTGACTGCCCTGTTGCTTTTACTAATATTCCTGAAAAAATATCCGGACCAATCAGAGGTGCATATCGGAATGTTCCGATCTTCCCCCGGCCCCCTAGCTGGTCTAAAGAAAATTTCACCCAATCCTCACTAGTAAAATATTTCACATATGGAGCAAAAAAACGATACTTATAAGGTGCTGTCATTGTCAGCATATCCTTGACTGTGATATTTTGGATGGTGTTTTCTCTCTTTCTTACTATGTATCCAGGGAAAAAATCCAGCACTTTCTGATCAACACTTTGGATATATCCTCTATCTACTGCAATCCCAATCAGTATTGAAATAATACTTTTTGTTACAGAATAAACATGAACCTGGCTTTCTCTTGTACATCCCTTGAAATATTTTTCATATACCAATTTTCCTTCTTTTAATACCGCCACACCTGTGGTATTCCCATAATCAGTGCTGATTTTTTGTTCGAGTTCTCTAATTCTTTTCTGATCCATGATATCCCCTTTCCTTTAACCTATTTGTAAACGCATTTTTTCTGCTTTATTTTTTTAATATCTTTTTTACTGGATAATAGACCTCTGTAATGAAATCGCTCTCCTGCAAAACCTCCGAAGGACTTGTTACATAAACTTCATAAAGTGCATTACAATTTTCGTACCCTTCTTTTTCTGCCCATTCAATTTGCTTCGCATAAACAGAAGAGAGCTGAGAGTAGGAACCATGCACAACAGTTTTCAAACAAAGTCCAGGATAAAAATCCCTTGTTCCCGTTGCATACTCGTTGATTGGGACAGCAAATTCTGTATCCAGTCCAAATGGACTATATTCATCACTATGGAATAAAACCATTGGTGGAGCGGATGCTGTCAGGTTCTTTTCCTTCATTTTCTTAAACAGCTTTTCAAAGCAATACCCATACTCATCAGGAAAATCCTGTTCCTGAATCATCTTTCGTATGGACAGAAGATACATCTTTGGCACCTCCACCAGTTCTATACCAATATCTTCCATATATGACATAATCGACTTGCCCTTTCTTATGGCAGACATATCAGCATCTATCTGCTCCAACATATTTTTATACATCATCATTTGCATTGAAATCTCTTTTTTCTTTTTACTAAGGGCCGCATATAGTTTGTCATCCATTGCCTCCTCTGACTCAAGAATTGCCTTAATCTCTTCCAACGAAAAATGATACGCTTTCAGCCGATTAATAAACAGCATCGTCTCCAACTGATTAATAGAATAATAACGATACCCATTTTCTGGATTGATTTCTTCTGGAAGTATCAATCCTATTTCTGCATAATACCGAAGTGTTTTTGTGGATACTCGGCATATACTCGAAAATTCTCCAATCGTCAACATATAATAGGCCTCCTTTCCAGTACCAGTATAAACTTTGCCCCAAGGGAAAAGTCAACGGCACTTTTCATACGCATTTTCAAGGTAGTCGCATATTAATCGAATATAAAAAGAATTGCAAGTTTTATCTGATTTAACAATCCTGTCAACTCGACACCTCTTTTATCCAACCTGTCAACTCAACACCCCCAATATCAAAATCAACCACTCAACTCTCCGCCATTTTTCACAGTAGACCAGTTCCCACTTACCCATAAAACGAAAAAATCCGGGAGCCAAAACCTGTCCTCTGACAAGCCCCGACTCCCGGAAATCCCTTGTTTTCTACACTTTTTCGCTATTTTTTTCTTTGACTTTTGACATCAAGACAACCGTCTCCACATGTGCTGTCCTTGGAAACATATCCACAGGGGTAACCTCTTTTGGCATATACCCTTCTTCCGTAAACCATTTCAAATCTCTTGCCAGTGTAGCTGGGTCGCATGATACATATATCACCCTATCTGGCGACATACAGGAAATTGTTTTTACTAAAGACTGCTGGCATCCTTTGCGAGGCGGGTCAATCACAATGACATTAGGTCGTAATCCCTGCTGCTCAAGCATTTCTGCAGCATTGGCAGCATCTCCACAAATAAACTCTGCGTTTTCTATGCCATTAACCTGTGCATTTTTCCTCGCATTGTCCACTGCCGCCTCAATTACTTCTACACCAATCAATTTTTTTGCTTGATGTGCCATAGAAAGCCCAATGGTTCCTGTCCCACAATATAAATCAAGCAATATTTCTTCTCCTGTCAAATCTGCATACTCTTTTGCAATGGCATATAATTTTTCTGTCTGCACACGGTTCACCTGATAAAAAGAAAGCGGCGATATATGGAATGTTAATCCGCACAATGTATCTTTTATGGTATCGCTTCCCCAAACTGTACGGCATTTTTTTCCTAATATGACGTTGGTATTTTCACGATTGCTATTGATAATCACGCTTTTTAAACCATGTACATGCTCTCTTAATTGTTTGACTAACATATCTTCGTAGTATAATCCGTTTCCGTTTACTACCACACACGCCATTACCTCTCCTGTTGCACCGGCTTCTCTTAAATAAAGATGACGCATACGCCCTTTGCCTGTTTGTTCCCTATATACATCATTTCCGCTTGTATCTGCCCATTTTCGAAATGCATTCATTGCTTGCGTAAATGATTGCGGCTGCAATGCACAAGATTCGCAGTCTATAATGCGATGGCTTCTATTGGAATAAAACCCCATAATCATAGATTGATTGTCATCTATACCAATAGGCAACTGTGCTTTATTTCTATAATGATCAGGCTGCTTTGCTCCTACAATCGGTTTCATCGGTAAATCAGAAAATCCGCCAATTCGGTTCAATGCATCTTTCACACGCTGTTCTTTTACTGCCAATTCCGCTTGATATGTCATATGTCTATATGTACAGCCGCCACACTTTGTAAAATACTTACAGTCAATTTCTATTCTATCTTGCGATGCTGTTATCAAAGAAATCATTTTACCAAACGCATATGTTTTTGCTACCTTTAAAATTTTAGCTTCAATGATATCACCAATCGCAGTGTAAGGAACAAATACTGCAATTTCTTCGCAGCGTCCTACCCCCCAGCCCTCTGCTGTCATTCCTGTAATTTTCAATTGAACTACATCATTTTTCTTAATAGGAAAGTGAATTTTATGTTTCAACTATATTTCGTCCTCTATATTTTTTATTTTTATTGTATCATTGCCGTTGTCAAAATACAACAGTATGCTTTTCAAGGCAACTGAACAGTTATGATAAAAGTAAATATACATTAAAAAATCACCTCCTTTTTAACACTTACCAAGTCAACTAGTATAAAATAAAAATAGCAGTTCCTTTAAACCAGCATAAGAAAGGAAACACTCTAATGAAACTTTAATCTAAGGCAGATAAAATAAAGTACAAGAAATAAAAAGGAGGAAAAAGAAATGTATATTGTAAAAGAAGGAGACAGTCTTTTAAGCATTGCAAAAAATAAATTTGGATGCCACAAAAAAATTTTGACTTAATCTGTATGAATCAACTGGAAAGTACGATTATTTAATCCCGGACAAATTTTAAGATGTTCTGAATAAAAAATAACTGTTACTTTTATTGTTTTGTTACGATTGTTATGGCTTTTTACACATATTTTTCCAGATGTCTTTTCTGATAGCAGCTTTATGTTTAAAATTTATATCTGTTATTTGATAAAAAGTACCATTGTTTTACATAAACAATCTGGTTATACTTATGGACATGAAGCAGCCATATGTAAAAATATGTATATAGTTTTAAACAACGTCATATATGATAATACAAATAAAACATATAATAAAACTCTCTTTCAGAAATGTATTCTGCATTCCTGTTTTTTGTTGTGTTAAATTATTATGTATACGTGTGATAAATACAAATATTCATATTGCTGATATGGCGATTGCTTCTTACAGGTTGAATACAAAATATGAAAAGCCTCTAGAACAAATGTGTAAACATGTAAATCAAACTAACAGTAACATCATCTTAGGCTATATTTTTAAATCTTTAAAAATATTCACCTATAATTCGCGTTTTTTTTTGCACCAAATCACTTATACTGTAGCCATTGAAGGACGTCCAAAATCTTGTATAAACAAGGAAATAATGGGAAAAATACATCATATTGAGAATGTATTTTAAATCTCAAAAAGAAAGGTATGTTAAATATGAAAAAGGTTCTTATTGCAATTTTGGCATGTAGCGCATTACTGGTAGGCACAACTGCATGCGGTACAACCAACAACACAACATCTTCTACAAACTCTACTGCAGAAACTACTTCCTCAGTAGTTTCTCAAGTAACCAATCCGGACTATCAAAAACCGGAAAATATTTCTACAGCAGATGATGCAAAAAAAGCTCTTGAAGCCGGAAACAAGGCTTATAAGGACGGTAACATTGATATTACCGCTACTGACGCTGACAGAACAGACTTGTCCGAAAACGGTCAAAAACCTTATGCTGTAGTTATTACATGCTCCGATTCCCGCGTACCACCTGAACTGATTTTTAACAGCGGTCTTGGAGAACTGTTCACCATTCGTACTGCAGGCAACGTTGTTGCAGATTTTGAAACTGGTAGTGTTGAGTATGGCGTTGACCACCTTGGCGCACCATTGGTAGTAGTAATGGGTCATACAAAATGCGGCGCTGTTGCCGGTGCAATTGAAGGACATGCGGAAGGACACGTGGAAGATATTATTCACGATATTCTTCCATCTGTAGAACAAGCAAGACAAAATGCAAAAGGCGAAGATGAGATTGCTACTTTAGCAGAAACTTATAATGTTCAAAACAGCATTAACCAACTAAGAGAAAGCGAAATTTTATCCAAAGCGGAACAAGAGGGTAAAATCCAAATTGTTGGAGCGATCTATGATATCTCAACAGGTGCAGTTAAATTCCTATAAGATAAAATACCAATTACTATTTTGTGAGTTCTCTCTAATATAAAAAAGAAGACCTGACATCTCATATGAGGTGTCAGGTCTTTTATCTGTTTTACATATTGGGGGAATATAAAACAATCGTATGAAAGGGTAGTATAAAATTTATGAGATAGAAATAAGCTTTATATTGTTAAAAATGTATATCAAAGAATGATATATCGTTATTAAATTTAAATAGGATGATACTACTATCCTGAAATATCAAATGCTATAATAATGAAATTAAGAGCGATTTGAAATAGAAAATAGTATGATATTCGACAAAAATATGGCTTTTATTTCATGCAAACACCAATTAAAACATGTAGTAAAGCTGGGACAATGGCAATTTGTCCACTGGTTCAGAAGTAATTTTGATTCCATCTGCTGTGACTTCGCAGGTTTTTGGATCAATTTCAATTTTTGGAACAGTATTGTTGAGAATCATATCCTTTTTGCCAACGCTGCGACAGTTGGAAACAGGAAGTACTATTTTTTCTAGACCCAATTCGCTCTTAATTCCTTTTTCATAAGCAGCTTTGGATACAAATGTAATGCAAGTATTTGCTCTTGCTTTACCAAGTGCACCAAACATTGGTTTCATGATTACCGGTTGTGGAGTTGGGATAGAAGCATTTGCATCACCCATTTTAGCAGCAATCATCATACCGCCTTTGATTACAACTTCAGGTTTTACACCAAAAAGAGCCGGTTTCCAAATTACCAAATCTGCAAATTTGCCAACTTCCAAAGAACCGATGACATCAGAGGTACCTGTTGCCAAAGCAGGATTAATGGTATATTTAGCAATATATCTTTTTGCGCGGAAATTATCGTTGTCAGCATTTTGCTCCTGCGGTAATTTGCCGCGTTGTTTTTTATTTTTATCTGCTAATTGCCATGTACGTGTAATTACCTCTGCAGGTCGTCCCATGGCTTGGGAGTCAGAGTTAATAATAGAAATTGCACCAATATCATGGAGAACATCTTCCGCTGCAATGGTTTGTTTACGAATACGAGATTTACCAAACGCAATATCTTCCGGAATATCAGAATCCATATGATGGCAAACCATTAACATATCCAAATGTTCATCATATGTATTAATAGTATAAGGAATTGTAGGAGTAGTTGTAGATGGCAGTACATTTGTTTCACCAACCACTCTCATAACGTCCGGTGCATGACCGCCGCCTGCGCCCTCACTATGGAATGTATGAATGGTACGTCCATTAAATGCATTGATTGTATTCTCTACATTACCAGCTTCATTGATAGAGTCTGTATGAATGGCAATGGAAATATCCATTTTATCCGCAACAGTTAACGCTGTATCAATACATGCCGGTGTTGTACCCCAGTCCTCATGTAATTTCAAACCGCAGGCACCTGCCTCAATTTGTTCTACCAGCGCTTCTTCCTGTGAAGAGTTTGCTTTACCTAAGAACATGTAGTTCATTGGAAGCTCTTCCACGGATTCCAGCATTTTTTTAATATTCCAAGGACCCGGTGTACATGTGGTTGCATAAGAACCATCTGCCGGACCATCACCTCCGCCATACATAGTGGTTACACCTGAAAATAGTGCAGTTTCGGTTTGTTGTGGACAAATGTAGTGTACATGTGTATCAATTGCACCAGCTGTTACAATTAAACCCTCGGCTGAAAGCACTTCTGTACCGGTTCCAACAACCAATCTCGGGTCAACGCCATCCATTGTATCAGGGTTACCCGCTTTACCAATACCTGCAATTTTTCCATCTTTAATACCAATGTCGGCTTTTACAATACCCCAGTATTCCAATACAATCGCATTTGTCAGACAAAAATCCAGCGCACCTTCATGGTTTGTCATACCAGACTTTTGTCCCATACCGTCACGAATGGATTTGCTTCCGCCAAATTTGAGTTCGTCACCGTAAACCGTGAAATCTTTTTCAATTTCAATCCACAAATCGGTGTCACCCAATCTTACTTTATCGCCTACAGTCGGACCGAACATGGAACTGTAGTTTTTTCTGTCAATTTTATGACTCATATGATATACACTCCTTTTTTTATATCCGCTTGAACAATTTGGCTTAAATAAATCCTTTGGTTCTTGCATTCAGCATTGCCTTCCCTTTGGTTAAATCATTAATTTGACCATTTGTTAAATTGTTCAAACCGTAAACCACACGGTTTCCTCCAAATGGGACCAATTGTACTGTTTTTGTTTCTTTTGCCTCGAAGCGGATACTTGTACCGGAAGGAATATCAAGATGATATCCAAACGTTGCCTCTCTGTCAAAAGACATAAACTTATTTACTTCAAAGAAATGATAGTGGGAGCCAACTGCAATCGGTCTGTCATCTGTATTGGTAACCTTTACAGTAATGGACTCTTTCCCTTGATTACATTCCAAATCTTCTTTTTTTAATTTATATTCTCCTGGAATCATAATAAAACACCCCTTCTTCTTACTGTACCGGATCGTGGATTGTGAGCAGCTTGGTTCCGTCGGGAAAAGTTGCTTCAATTTGAACGTTTGAAATCATCTCAGGCACACCTTCCATAACGTCATTGCGGGTTAGCAAGTGTTTGCCTTCCTCCATTAAAGATGCCACCGTTTTTCCTTCTCTGGCACTTTCATAGAGTTCAGCGGTGATGTAGGCTATTGTTTCAACATAGTTGAGTTTTAAGCCTTTTTCTTTACGTTTTCTTGCTAAATCCCCTGCTGTGTGTAACATCAGTCTCTCAATTTCTCTTGGAGTAAGATGCATAATATTCAGCCTCCTTTAATATTTTGGGATATTTTCATTATATTATCGCAATTATAATAAGACAACTATTTTCTGCATAAATATTCTCAATAAAGAAATTGCATTAAATCTCAAGCATGATTAAAAACGGTTGCCAATTACTCTATTCCAATCTCAACCCTCAACAACACTTATTATCTCTTATCCAAAAAATCGATTCGGATAAATCATATTAAAACAGAGTTTGAATATTTATTATTTTATTGCATATTTATTCTTTATTATTGAGAATCAGTAATCATTATCATTATCAATAAGAGATATTACTGTTAATTTCATACAATAATTCATATATAAGCTCATACAGCTTTCATAATTATTTTTAATAGGAATCAAATTTTAAAATATATAGTGAATTAAAATAAATACATTTTTATTCAAAATTCAAATTCTATATAAAAAGGAAGAGATGTGATATCACATCTCTTCCTTTTTATATAGAATGTTCACTTATCAGTTCTTTTTGTTCTTTTTACCTGTTCTCCAAAAAGCTTCTTCATCATGTAATGGTTCTTTGGGATAAGCCTTACCGCCAATTTCCAATAGATGATTCATTTCTGCTTCCACATCTTCTCTTAATTTACGTACTGTTTTACGGTGTGAACCGCAGTCTTCGGGGTATACCGGATCTCCAACAGTAATGGTAATGCAAGAACCACGTTTTAGCAGCTTCCATAGACCCTTTCTCTCCCTTGGCGTAATTACCACAGGAAGTACCGGAGCATTGGCATCTACTGCAATGGTAAATGCCCCGTCGCTGAATTTGCGCAAATGGTCACAATACATCTCGATACTGCCTTCCGGATACATTCCAACAACCCTGCCTCTTTTTACTGCATCAGTCATTTCATTCATGAAATTACGCAAGCCTTTAATTGTAGTGCTGATTGGAACACAGTCAAAAAAACGAATAAATGGACCTACAACAGGAATTTTAAAATTCCCTTCCATAGACGTATATACCATTTTTCTGGGTGTTGTCAGTACACCTAACCATGTACAGTCCATAGGGTGTACATGGTTACAAGTAAGCACAAATCCTTTGTTCTTTTTGCTTAATTCTTGTATTTTTCCTTTTCCCTCTTGCTTTAGTCCAAATACAAATGTATTCATAATCGTCAAAATAGGAATAACAAGGCCAAAATACATTAAAAAGCTTAGTGCTCTGCGCAAAAAATTGGTAGGAAGCAGTTTTTTCATTTCCGCTACATTTTTAGCCGCAAATTTACCAGCTGCTTCTTTTACATTTCCCGCAACTTCTTTCACATTTTCGGCAGCTTCTTTTACGTTGATTAATTCTTTTTTGGAAACTTCCACAAACTCCGGATCTGCTGCAGACTTTTCCGCCTTTACCTGAGTTTTTTCTTCATTTATCACAGTATCTGCGTTATGTAGCTGTTCGGAATTGGACACAGGAGCGTTTAAGGTCTCCTGATTTTCAAATGTCGGATCTGATAGTGTTGCATTCATACTATCTGCCATAACCACCATTCTCCTTGAAATCGTTAATCGCATCGTTAAACATAAGCTCTGCTTGTTTTACAGATTCTGAAACACGATATGTGTTGCCTTGCATGGCGTATTTGGTAGACATAATTGCTTTCATTTCAGGATTTTCAATCCAATAATCAATCTTACGTGCTAAATCATCCGGATTATCTGCCTCAAATAAGCTTCTGTCATCCAAAGCAAATTGTACGGTTGCAGATTTCGGTGAATTACTGATAACAGGTACCAAACCGCAGGCAAAAGCTTCCATACAAGCAATCGCTTCACTTTCAATATATGCCGCATGTACATACAAATCACAAGAATTAATCAGTCTGATTAATTCTTCTTTGGTGTAAAAACCAAAAATAGGCGGATTTTTCATTGTCTCACCTTGTTTACGCAAGGCTTTTTCACATGGACCGTGTCCGGCCAAATAAACTTGTATTTTATCCGCATATTTAGAGCGTTCTACAGCCTTTAACAGTATGTCTTGTTTTTTCTCATAAGACAGTCTGCCAATCATCAAAATATTAAATTTTTCAGGGTCTGTTACCTTTTCCACTTCCATGGGACGGAACTCATCGTCTACACCGTTACTAATTACATATAGCTTTTGTTTATAACCATTTTTACGCAATTCTCCCGCAATAAATTTTGACGGACAGTGAATATGGTTAAAATCTTTGTAAAAGTATCTGTGGGCAAACCGATAAAATCCTACGGAAAGAAGTTCAACTTTCTCACAATGAATATTATAGGTAATATTCTCCGGCTGCAAATGGAACGCCGCCGATGTAGGAATTCCCATCTGTCTCGCAATTTTAGCCGCTTTGCGTTCAAATGGAAATGGAAGGAAAAAGTGAACAATATCTGCTCCCTTAAACGCCTTTCTGAACACCTTTTCATCAGGAGTGGCAAAACAAAAACCTTGTTTATGACTAATTCTGGTTACGAGTTTATAATGTGCTTCCGGTACACCAAACTTATCTTTTCCGGATTCACCGATAGAAACAACTCTTACCTGATGTCCTCTTTGCCTTAGCATATCGGCAAAGCGACGGGCAGTCATAGTGGTTCCGTTATTCTCCTCATCAAACATGTCAACTACAAGAACAATTCTCAAGTTAAACCTCCAACTACTCCAATCAATCGAATGCCTGTTACGAAAGCTAACAAAAAACAGGTATCCTTATCTCAATCTTTCTATATATCAAAACAATAAACACTTTCAAAACACTATTAAATAATCATACATAATTATTCATCATTCGTCAACATCTGAGTAAAAACGTCCTTTATTTTCCATAAAGAACACAATCTTTTTCTAAATTACCAGCTATTTTGCTACATTATTCTGTACGTTTCCGTTGACAAAAGCAGTAATATTGTCCGCAGCAATTCTAATCAATCTGCTTCTGGCATCTTTAGATGCCCATGCAATGTGCGGCGTAATCACACAATTTTTTGCCGTCAATAACGGATTATCTTCTTTTGGCGGCTCCTGAGACAATACATCCAAAGCAGCTGCATACAGCTTATCTTGATTTAACGCATCTGCCAATGCCTGCTCATCTATCACCTGACCGCGCGAGGTATTAATTAAAATTGCCGTTGGTTTCATCAATGCCAAAGCTTCTTGATTTATCATACGTTCTGTATCCGGAGTCAAAGGACAATGAATGGTTACAACATCACTTTCACGAAGCAGTTCTCCTCTGCTTACCTGACGGCAGCCCTCCGGCATATCTTTTGCAGAGCGGCTGTTCACCAGTACGTTCATCTCCAATGCACGGGCAATTTTAGCAACCGCACGCCCAATATTACCAAAACCGATAATCCCCAATGTACTGCCTGCAACATCAATTAAGTCTGAATTCCAATAACAAAAATGACGACTGTTAACCCAATCTCCTTTGTGAACACTTTGATTATGTAACTCCACTTTATTTGTAATGTTAAATAACATAGCAAATGTAAACTGCGCAACTGCAGTTGTACAGTAAGTTGGCACATTACACACAGGTATTCCTCTTTGTTTTGCCGCCTCACAATCAATCACATTAAAACCTGTAGACAGTGTACCAATATACTGTAACTTGGGCAAAGCATTTATGGTTTCAGCCGATAATACCGTTTTGTTTGTAATTAAAATTTCAGCATCTTTTGCTCTTTCCGCAATGTCTTCCGGTTTTGTAAACTCATAAATTGTAACGTTACCCAGTGCCTCCAGAGGAGCCCAGCTAACATCTCCCGGATTCGTGGTATAGCCGTCTAAAATACATATATTCAAAGGAATACCTCCCTATTTGTAAATTAAATTAGATTTTCTACTAATTGTATTTTATTGTACCATAAGGATAGTGGTTTTGCAATTTCTAATGTGTGACAAAACAACTGCTAACTTTTGCCCATATCCGCCAAATAATTGCATATACATCATATCATAGAAAAAAGACAGTGCCCAAATTCCAGGTTTTTCAAGTGATATTTTCAGCAGAAAAATATAGTTTACAAATAATAAACGATTGACCATTGTCCTATTTCAAAATATAATATATAAATAATATTCAGCAGAACGCTTTATACCCAAAAACAAAAAATAATTGTCCGGAAAGGAAATGATATGAATGAAACAAACCATTCAAACCAAGCATCTTTTGAATTTAAATGAAACTAGTGCAGCTCCTTTGCTTGAACAATTTGAATATCCATGGCAGGCACTTCCTCATATTTCCGATTTTATTATATCTCTTGGAAAAACACTTTCTCCGGACGAATATGAACAAAAGGAAGAACATGTTTGGATTGCACGGTCCGCCACTGTATTCCCTTCAGCCTATATTACAGGTCCAACCATCATAGGTCCAAATACAGAAGTGCGCCATTGTGCATTTATCAGAGGAAATGCTTTGGTTGGCGCCAATTGTGTTGTGGGCAATTCTACCGAATTGAAAAACGTGATTCTGTTCAACCATGTACAAGTGCCTCACTATAACTATGTTGGAGATTCTATTCTAGGTTATAAAGCGCATATGGGCGCCGGCTCCATTACATCCAACGTAAAATCCAACAAATCTTTGGTAGAAGTAAACTGTGGAGGAGAAAAAATACCCACAGGATTAAAAAAATTCGGTGCTATTTTAGGGGACCACACTGAAATTGGATGTAATTCTGTATTAAATCCCGGTTCTGTTATTGGAAAAGGCTCTCAAATTTATCCTGTTTCCATGGTGCGGGGAGTTGTACCGGAATATCATATTTATAAGAGGCCAAATGAAATTGTGGCCATAAAAGACTGATATGCAAAATCAGAGGTTTTTCCCTTCCATTTTCTTTTGATTTTTTGTATAATAAAAGTAATCTATCAGTTGTATACGAAACAGGAAAGCAGGGAATTTCATGCCAAAACAAAAAAAGGTTGCCATTATCGGCAACATATCCAGCTTTGATAAATGTTCTATTACAACCGCTTTGCCTATTTTTGCGGCCAGCGGAGGAATTGAAACCTATCCGCTTTTAACTGCCATTGTAGCCTCCCGCGATAATGATATTGATAGTCCTGATTATTGTGACTTAACCAATAATATGCCTACAGTTGCAGAATATTGGCGTTCACAGCAACTGAAACTGGACGGTCTTATCAGCGGATTTTTAGGCTCTCCCGAACAGGCAAATGTGGTTTCGGATATTTTAACTCATTGTAAAGCTCAGGATTCACTGGCATTGGTCGATCCGATTATGGGAGACCATGGACAAATGTATGGGTCAAGCTCCCCCCAAATGGTAGATGCAATGCGTAATTTATGCAAACATGCAGACATTATCGTTCCAAACATAACAGAAGCATGTTTGATGTTGGACGAACCGTATCAACCCGGACCATATACCAGAGAATATATTCAAGATTTATTGGTACGGTTGAGCCAGCTGGGTCCAAGCATGGTGGTCATTTCAGGCGTTTGGTTCAGCAAATTTCTATCGGGTGCTGCCGGTTATGATACTGTAGACGGAAGCTTCACATATGCATTTTCAAAGCATATCAAAGGTGAATACAAAGGTGTGGGAGATGTATTTGACAGTGTACTGTTAAGCGCTTTGCTGCATAATATGAAGTTTAGAAACGCTTTACAGTTTGCTGTAGATTTTACTCACAAAAGCATTTTAACCCAAACAAACGCAGAAAAGAAAAATCTTGATATGTTTCAATACGGCATTGACTTTGAAATGAATTTGCCGTGGATTATTAAAACATTTAAATCAGACAGAACATAAAAAGGAGCGGAGTATTCTGCTCCTTTTTCTAACAAAATTCGTCACAAAAAATGGAGAGAAAGTGAACAATTATTTACATACATCACAAATTACGATATAATGTTACAAAGTCTTCTGTAAAGTGATAAAATGTTCATATATTTATGGTACGTTAACATATGGAACCGAAGCAATATGAAAAATCAACAGAAAGGGGGCTTTTCCATCTATGTTCAGCAGCCAGGTGTTTGAAAGCGCATTGAGTATTACTATGTTTGTGCTGAGAATCTTGGTACCTTTATTATCTACAGTAGTGCTGGTACGGTGTTTCGTTTCTCTAAAACGGGGCCGACGAAAAGAAGAGCCCGTTGTTTTATTAGAGGATTTGGCCAGCGGCCTTTCCATTCCCGTTTTATATTGGGAAAATTCGATTGGACGAAGCAAAAGCTGCGACATCGTTTTACCTGACAGCACCTGCAGCCGCGATCACGCTGTTCTATACAGACGAGCCAGCGGTTGGATGATTACAGACACCAACTCCAAAGCAGGTACGTATGTAAATGATAAAAAAATTAAAGAAGCCACACAGATTATTCCCGGCGATGTCATTACCATGGGAACATCACGGTTTGCTTTACGCCGTGTAAGCGAAGGCACAGTGATTCAGCAGAAGAAAAAAATAAAACAGCCCAAAATTTCCAATAAAAAAGCGCCATCCCCTGCCGGGTTATTGGGTTTAACGAATGTTATCCATTTACTGCTTACGGTACAGTGCTGTTTTGTAGGCGGAGAATTTAACGCTATGCCATTCATACCATTTGCTTTATTATTGGCAATGTCATGGGGCTTATACCTGATTTCCCGAAAACTGCTGGGTCGCGTCAGTTTTGAGATTGAAACATTCGGTTTCTTGTTAAGCGGCGTTGGTATTATGCTGCTTTGCGCAGAAGACTTTTCTCTCATTTATGTTCAAATGGGAAGTATGCTTCTCGGCCTGTGCCTATTTGGATTTTTAATTTGGTTTATGGGCGATTTAAAACGTGTTATGAAGGCACGATTATGGATAGCCATTGCCGCAATTGTATTGTTTGCTGTAAACTTAGTCATCGGTACAGAAGCAAACGGTTCTAAAAACTGGATTAACCTCGGCCCTATCAGTATTCAGCCTTCGGAATTTATTAAAATTGCCTTTATCTTTGTAGGCGCCTCTACATTGGATAAATTGCAAACAGCAAAAAACTTATGGGGATTCTTAGGCTTTACTGCTGTTTGTCTCGGTGCTTTGATGTTAATGAAAGACTTCGGCACCGCTTGTATTTTCTTCATTACATTTATTATCATTGCATTCATGCGCTCAGGCAGTATCCGTACCATATTATTAACTGTATCAGGTTCCGCGCTCGGTGTATTCTTAATTCTGCGGTTTAAACCGTATATTGCGGAGCGTTTTAAAGCATGGCGGCATGTTTGGGAATATGCCGATACTACCGGTTATCAACAAACGAAGGTATTAATGTATGCCGCCAGCGGAGGATTATTCGGTGTTGGACTTGGCAATGGATATTTAAAAGATATTTTTGCAGGTGACAGCGACCTTGTATTCGGTATGCTTTGTGAAGAGATGGGTCTTGTCATGGGAGTCATTGTGGTGATTGCAATTGCAATGCTGATTTTGTTTGCGCGTAATGATGCAACAAGAAGTCGTTCTACATTTTATTCTATTTCAGCATGTGCAGCCGCAGGATTACTGCTGTTCCAAACCTGTTTAAATGTATTTGGCGCAACCGATGTATTACCTCTTACAGGCGTTACATTACCTTTTATCAGCCTTGGCGGTTCCAGTATGATGGCTGTTTGGGGATTGTTGGCCTTTATTAAAGCTTCCGACGAACGCACTTATGCAGTAAGGAGGAAAGGCAAATGAAAACAACAGGCTGGCGCTCTTTAATCTTGTATATCATAGGCGCAGGTTTTTTGGTAGGAATTATATTCTTTATCTGCAGTTATTTTATACAAGGCGGTTCTTGGGCAATTCGTCCCTCCAATGCGCATATTACCAACAATGGTCAGTTAACCTATTCCGGTGAAATTACAGACCGTGACAGCAATTTGCTTTCTTACAGCAAAGACGATGTACAGCAATATAATGACAATGCATTAATTCGCAAAGCAACCTTGCATGTAGTAGGTGACCCCAACGGATATATTTCAACAGGAGCACAATATGCATTCCGTACCCAATTATCCGGCTTTAACCCAATTACAGGTGTAGTGTCACCATTCGGCAATTCGGTTACAGGCAGTAATATTAAACTTACCATCAGTTCGGATGTTTCTGCCGCAGCATTACAAGCGTTAAATGGTAAAAAGGGAGCAGTTGCTGTATATAACTATAAAACCGGAGAGGTACTGTGTATGGTCAGCAGCCCTACATTTGACCCTCTGAATATCCCCAGCGATATTGAAACCAACAGTGCATATGAAGGCGTTTACTTAAACAATGCATTATCTTCTACCTACACTCCCGGTTCTATCTTTAAAGTAATTACTGCAGCAGCTGCTATTGAAAATATCCCAGATTTAAACAGCCGTACATTTCATTGTTCCGGCTCTACCATAATCAATGGTGAGAAAATCACTTGTGATTCTGTTCATGGAGATATCAGCTTCCAAAACGGTCTGGCACAGTCTTGTAACGTAGTGTTCGCCGAATTAGCTGTAGAACTAGGCAAAGATACTATGACAAAATATGCTGACCAGCTGGGCTGCAACACCAATTTCTATTTAGATGGCAATCCAAATAAAATGAGCTCTTATAACGTTGAGCAGGCAGATGACAACTCCTTGGCTTGGTCAGGCATCGGTCAATATACAGATACTGTGAATCCATATCACATGATGATATTAATGGGTGCCATTGCAAACGGAGGTACCCCTGTGAATCCATATATCATCCAAAGTGTTACCAACAGCATTGGTTTACAAACCAAAACAGGAAAAACCACATACGGAGATAACATGCTGAAACAATCTACAGCAGAGGAACTTCAACGTCTTATGAGATACACCGTAAGCAATTATTACGGAGATTCCATGTTTCCGAATCTACAGGTAGCTGCAAAAACAGGTACAGCAGAAGTTGGTGACAATAAGATTCCAACCGGCTGGATTGTAGGATACTCTGAACGCGATGATTTGCCTTTGGCTTTCGCCGTGGTTGTGGAAGAAGGTAACTATGGAAGAAATTCCGCAGGTGTCGTTGCCAATACAGTGCTGCAAAAAGCTGCAGTGCTTTATACATAAAAATATTAAGAAATGAAAAACTAAACTTACTATGAATTAAAGGAGAATGAAAAATGGCAGTTATTGAACTAACAACACAAAATTTTAATGAAGAAGTATTACAGTCTGATGTACCTGTTATGGTTGATTTTTGGGCATCATGGTGCGGTCCGTGCCGTATGGTTTCTCCAATTGTGGATGAAATTGCAGAAGAAGTGCAAGGTAAGGCAAAAGTAGGCAAAGTAAACGTAGATGAGCAAGGCGACTTGGCTTCTCAATTTGGCGTTATGAGCATTCCAACCATTATGGTATTTAAAAATGGAGAAGCTGTTGCAACTTCTGTTGGTGCAAAATCAAAAGCAGAATTGCTTGCATTATTAGACTAAAGAACATAGAAAAGCCTGCGAGAAACAATTTCGCAGGCTTTTTGTTTACTATGAAAATTTTCGGGGTGATAGGATGTCTACGTCCAAAGAGTTTGTAGAGTATGTATGTGAGCAAATACATGAGGTCGGATTTCTCCGTTACAAAAAAATGTTTGGAGAATATATGATATATGTAAATGATAAACCCATTTTATTGGTGTGTGACAATACTGTCTATATAAAAAAATTAGACTGCTTGGCAGAGCTTATGAAAGATGCACCGATTGCAATTCCGTATCCGGGCGCCAAAGAGCGTTACATTCTTGATATTGAAAATCATCAACTTACCAAAGAAATTATTTCCATTTTAGAGCCAATCACACCTTTACCTAAACCGAAAAAGAAAAAATAAAAAATTTTGTCTGAAATAAGTTTCCTATCAGGAGTTATTTATATTATTCTATATTAGAACTATAATAGGTATAATATACCCTATAATGGGAACAATTCGTAAAGGAGAGATGAAGATGAAATCAAAATTTATAATATTGTTAGCCTCCGTTTTGGCCGTAAGTACAATCGGGTTGGCCGGATGCGCGAGTGATGGAAATGCAACATCATCTACTGATACAAATTCTGCTGAAGTATCAGAAACCGCATCTGAAGCAACCGATCTTATTCCGACAGAAGACACCGCTTCTGACAATGAACATCGTGGTGAAATTATAAATGGTGTCTTTACCTCTACTGACGGAATTTACAAAATAACTGTGCCGGAAGGAGTTACTTTGCTTACCGCAACAGACACTACTACCGTATTTACTGCAAACGAAGGAAACACTACTATCACAATTTCCTCCGAAGTAAATAACGGACCCTATCAAGATTTAAAACAGGAAACATTTGAAACCATTTACAGTCAATTATATACAGAATATGCTACTACTGGCTTTGAATCGAAAATAATAGATGAAAAACGAACTGACTATCGCCTTTCTTTTACCGGAAAGAACAAAGAAACCCCGCTGCAAGTGAACGTATTTAAAGCTATGACCAATCAAAGAGCAATTACAATTCAAATTTCTTCACCGCAGGACAATCAACCGGACAGCACTATGATGGATACCTTGATTCGCTCTTTAAAATTTTAACACAGAACGGCCGACAACATATCATCGGCCGTTTTTTATAAAAATTTTTATTCACTATATTAAAGTGTATATCCTTTAGTCCTCATCAATATCATATTCAAGAATTGCGCCGCTTACTGCGTCAATTACATACTCATACTCTGTTTCCTCTATATGAAATTCGATTTCATACTCAACACGGTCATTGTCTTTCTCAAATTTGGCTTTAGAAAAACGAACTTGATTTATTGTTAATCCAGTATGACTCACCGCAATATTTTTTGCTTCATCCACACTTATAAACCGAACCTTATCAGATACATTCTCGTTTACATCTGTTGCAGAGGAACTTTCTGTTTGTGGTTCTTCTTTTATCTGTACATCAACCGTAGGATTCTCGGTTGGTTGATGATTGTTCGTGAGAGGCTCCGAACTTTTTTTGATAATTTCACCAGTAACCCCATTCATTTGATAATCGTATTGATGCGTTAACGTTGAGAATGCAATGTGATATATGGAAGTCTCATGTTCTGTTATAAGTTCTTCCTTATGAAAAACGGCTTCTGCTATATTGACCTGTGCATCAGTTAAAGCAACTTTTTTAGCCATATCCAGTGTAATCACAGAGGGGTTCTCTTCTATTGGTCCCGTACTCTGAGATTGATTTTCATCAGGAACTGTAATTATGGTATTTGACGATTCGGATTGTTCTGCTACTGTATCTGGGGCTGTATGATACACAAAAGCGTTCACAAGCAAGATAGAAGATACAAGTATACTACACAATATGAATAATATAAAAATAAAAACCCAATTTTTATTTTTTAAAATATTTCTCATTTTTCTCACAACCATAAAATACATCTTTCGTATATGTCTCTTTCATCTACAAAAGCGCATTCATTGCAGTGAATGCGCTTTTGTTATTAATCAGAACATTTTAATACTTGTCCCGGATAAATGATTGTACTTTGAAGTTGATTCCTACGAATCAACTCTGCATATTTTGTGTGACAACCCAACTGTGTTCTTGCAATGCTTAATAGGTTATCTCCTTCTTTTACAATATACATAAATTTACCTCCTTTTTGATTGTATCTATATGATATCTTCATTTATTAAAAATTTATTAGAATCCTTATTTTTTAAATCTTAGCACTTGGCCGGGATAAATAATTGTGCTTTCCAATTTATTTACTTCAATCAGCTCCGTATATTTTGTATGGCAGCCCAGCTCTTTTCTTGCAATACTTAATAGATTATCTCCTGTTTTTACAATATACATATTTATATTATCTCCTTTTTCTTTTCTATCTTATCTTCAGTCTATCTTTATGATAACTATCGTTTATTAAAGTTTTATTAGAACCCTTATTTTTTAAATCTCAACACTTGGCCTGGGTAAATGATTGTGCTTTCCAATTTGTTTACTTCAACCAGCTCTACATATTTTGTATGGCAGCCCAGTTCTTTTCTTGCAATGCTTAATAGATTATCTCCTGTTTTTACAATATACATATTTATATCATCTCCTTTTCTTTTTTTATCTTATCTTCAATCTATCTTTAATGATACCTATCGTTTATTAAAACTTTATTAGAATCCTTATTTTTTAAATCTCAACACTTGGCCTGGGTAAATAATTGCGCTTTCCAATTTGTTTACTTCAACCAGCTCTGCATATTTTATATGGAAGTCCATCTTTTTTCTTGCAATGCTCAATAGATTATCTCCTGCTTTTACAATATACATTTATTTCACCTCCTTTTGTTTGATTATATTTTTATTATATTCACCATTAATTAAAGCCTGATTAGAACTTATAAAAAAAGAAAAAGCATATCTACAATAAATGTAGAATATGCTTTTTCTTTTTATTATTTAATGAGGAGATTTTGAAATGATAAATGAGAATGTGCTACCTTCCTCCAAAATACTATTGACAGATATAGTACCTTTATGGAGTTCGGCAATTTCATTCACCATGGCCAAACCAATACCTGTTCCCTTGCTTGCTCTGGACTTATCCGCCCGATAAAAACGTTGAAATATATTTTTTTGGTCTTCACTCGAAATGCCAATGCCATTATCTTTCACTGAAAGAACTACTTTTTCCGGAGATTCTGATAATTCTACGAAAATATATCCATTGTTTTTTCCATAACGATATGCATTTCCAATCAAGTTGCTAAGCAATCTGGTTAACAAATGTTCATTACCTGCTATAAAAACATCATCATCAGTTTTCCAAGTAAGTGTAATGTTTTTATCTTGTATTTGTGCCATATCTTCACATACAGCAGAAACCAACTTTGTAAGGTTAACTTTATGCATTTCAAAACTATCTATTTGAAATTCCAAACGTGCAAAAGCCAACATATCGGTAATTAAGTTCGTCATCTTTTTACTTTGACGTTGAATTAGTTTAATAGCGTCTTCATATTCTTTTGTACTTCTCTGTTTTTCCAATAAATATTCACATTGCGCCATAATAACAGCCATTGGGGTTCTTAATTCATGTGAAACATCGGAAGTAAATTGGCGTTCTGCCTCAAATGAAGAATCTAAACGCTCAAACATAGCATTGAATGTATCTGCAAGTTGATGAATTTCATCTGTTCCTTCTCCCAACTCAATACGTTTTTTTAGGTCCCGTCCCTGACCAATTTGGGACGCGGTAGTAGCAATTTTACGTATAGGAGCCAAAGAACGTCGGGCAATAAAATATCCGCCCAAAATAGCCAATAATAGAAAAATAGGGATAAATATCAATGAAAAATTTATGATAGACGCAAAATGTGTATCTCCTTGCTGAGCAGAAACAACGCCCCTGAGCCACAAACCGTCTAATCCGTTACCTACTAATTTTCGATCATAGATATACCATGTGACTCCGTTTACATTTTTAGTTTGGATTTGTAAATCCGAAAATTTCATATCCGAAAGTTCTTGAGAGAGGGGATTTTCTCCATATAATAAGGAACCGTTTTCTTGATATACCGCAACGAAAATTTCATTTACTCTTCCTAAGAAGTCATCGTCTATTTCTAAGTAACCATTTCTAAAAGACAGATACACATCCAAATCATAATCATTTTCTTTATCTTGAATAGAAGGGAAATATTCTATTTCATCTACGTCATTTTCTACAATTTCGATTAAATTGTCTTGAATGACTTTTTGAATCATAAAATCATTGATATACAATATTACTCCGCAAGTTAATGCAACCAGTATGATCAAAACTGTACTGAACCATAATGTTATTTTTAGTCTAAGTGGGAAACGATTCATATTTCCTCACGTATTACGTATCCTCTCCCTCGCACTGTATGAATTAACTTATTACCGTAGTCATCATCCAGCTTTTTACGGAGGTAACGAATATAAACATCCACAACATTGGTTCCTCCTTCGTAATCGAAATCCCATATATGGTCTTCAATTTTTTCCCTTGATAGTACAATTCCTTTGTTTTGAAGTAAATATTCCAGTAATGCATACTCTTTTGCGGAAAGAAAAATTTCTTGTCCTGCTCGTGTTACTGTATGAGCAGCACAATCCATGGTTAAATCAGCCACAGTGATTGTATTGTCGGTCATACCAAATGAATTGCGAATGATAGCGCGGAGTCTTGCCATGAGTTCATCAAACGAAAAGGGTTTTACTAAATAATCATTTGCTCCACTATCAAGACCTTTTACCCGATCAGGAACTGCGTCTTTTGCTGTAAGAAATAAAACGGGGGTTGTTTTACCTGTCTGACGAAATGAACGCAATACTTCCAGTCCATCCATTTTCGGCATCATAATATCTAAAATGATTGCATCGTAGTCTACTACAGCCAATGCGTCCAATGCTTCCTCTCCGTCATAACAGCTGTCTACGCTGTATCCTTCTGATCTTAACTTTTGTGTAATGATAAAGTTTAAATCTTCTTCGTCTTCTGCCAGTAAAACTCTCATGACAAACACCTCCTTATACAGGGTAAATCTTTTATATTAAAATACCATTAGAATCAATTACTATGTATTACATGCACGCAATTTGTTTTAGTCTGTCTATAATCGGAAGCTTTTGTGTACAAAGTGTCTCACATTTTCCACATGCCACACAACGTGCTGCTGTGCTGTTATCCATACTCCACTGCACTTTGAGGCGCTCCTTAACAGCGCCTCTGTCTCCCCCTGTCAAAATAAATTCATTATATGCATCCATTAATTTAGGAATTGCAATGTCTACAGGACATTCATCACAATAACTGCAGCCTGTACATAAGGCATCCAATTCCTGTGTTAAATGTTTTCCCATGTTCTCCAGTAAATCCGGGGTTGCAGGAATAATATGTTCTCCCGCAATCACACTTTCTTCTACATCTTTCACGGAATTCATGCCCACCAAGGCAATCGTAATTTCAGGTTGAGCCAAAATAAATTTTAAGGCGGAAACAGCAATGGGTTCCTCCTTATTTTGACGAATAAAGGAAAAACGGTCCGGGTGCTGCGGGATAATTCCTCCTCCCAGCGGATTCATCGTTGTAATACCCATTCCTGCCTTTGCACAGGCTTCTACCCCTTTGCGGCGGTATGCAAAATTCACGGCATTATATCCTAATGTTACACCTTCAAATACGCCTTCCTGTGCAACTTTTGCAATATCGTCCCCATTTAAATGAGTAGAAAAACAGATATGGTCAACCAGGCCTTCTTGTTTTGCTTTGAGTATTCCTTCATAAATACCGCCTTTTTTCATATATGCGGCGTAATCTTCCATTGTTTTAATTGCCCAAATGTGAAAGAAATCTATTTTTTGCAATCCCATTTTGGTAAGGGATTTTTCCAAAACTTTTCTTGCCTGATCGCCATCAGCGGCATTCCACAGTCCACATTTGGTGGAAACATAAAATGTACTGCGGTCCATCGTTTGGAATGCTTGTCCAAAAATATCCTCGCTGTGTTCATCACAATAATCAGGAGCTGTATCAAAATAATTCACACCCAACTCATGGGCACGATGAATTATTTTGACACTGTTTTCATAGTTTCCTGACTGATAATCTTCTTTTGGAAAACGCAAACCACCAAAACCAATTGCGGAAACCTTTTTTCCGGTTCTGCCGTATTCTCTATAATCCATGTTCATTCATCCTTCATTTCATTTTTCTGTCAGCTAAAAAATGTTCGATTGCATAAGCTACGCCATCCGCTTCATTGGAAAGGGTAATAAAATCAGCTGCTTGTTTTACTTCATCTACACCGTTTTCCATTGCCACGGAACATCCTGCTTGTTGAAGCAGCGTAACATCATTTAAACTGTCTCCTATCGCCATAACCCCGTTCATGGTAATACCTAACGTTTCGCATAGATATGCAATTGCCTGGGCTTTTCCTGTATTGACAGCACTTACCTCAATATTCATAGAGGAAGAAGAGGTAATGGAAACAGTCTGCATCAATGCCAACTGATTCCATAATCTTTCTCGCAAAGCACTATCCGCTGTTTTTAAATTGATATTTTCTATATTTTGAGGTGACTGCTCTATGAGTGAGCGAATGTCATTCACCGGATTTCGGGTACTGAGCACATATGGAATATAATGTTCTGAGGTTCCGTAATGGAGCAAATTCTCTAAAAACCTTTGTTCCGTATATGCCTTTCCCTGTATGAATACTTCCACCATTATATCCTGACAAGACAATGTATCCAGAATAGACAAAGACGTCTCCCTATCCAGTAAATTACAATAAATTCTCTGTCCCAGGGATAGATTCTCAATCGCCGCCCCATTAGAAGTTACTGCATAAGTGATTCCATGGATTGCTGTCACTTCAGGAGATAAGGAACCTAACGCTCTGCCTGTACAAGGCACCACAAAGATATCTTGTTGTATTGCATACTCCAGTGCCTTTTTTACATTTGACGATAAAGAGGCATCATTACGCAACGTGGTTCCATCCAAGTCAATTGCCAGTAATTGAATTTCTGTAATATCCTTCATGCCATATACCGCCCTTTTTCGGTGTTTTGTTACACTCTCGCAACCCCTGTTTTTCTTGCAGCATCTTTCACCGCTTTTGCAACTGCAGGTGCGACCTCTTTATTTAATGGATTTGGAATAATAAATTCGGGACATAGTTCATCTTCTTTCACCAAACCGGCAATGGCATATGCAGCCGCAATTTTCATTTCGTCATTGATCTCTGTTGCCCGTACATCCAACGCTCCACGGAAAATTCCCGGGAATACCAATACATTGTTAATTTGATTTGGAAAATCGGAACGTCCGGTTCCTACAACTTTGGCACCTGCTTCAATTGCTTCGTCAGGGAAAATTTCCGGCACAGGATTTGCCATAGCAAAAATAATAGGATCTTTTGCCATAGAACGAACCATATCTTTTGTCACACAACCCGGCGCCGAAACTCCTAGCAGCATATCCGCACCCTGAATAATTTCAGCCAAAGAACCTTTTTTGTGCTCGCGGTTTGTAACCGCCGCCATCGCTTTTTGGCCTTCGTTCAAACCTTCTTTGCCTTCATAGATAGCCCCGTCACGGTCACATAAAATAACATGCTTCAATCCCATTGCCATGAATAATTTGGTACAAGCAATACCTGCGGAGCCTGCACCATTTACCACAACATGGATCTCTTCTATTTTTTTATCCACAATTTTCAATGCGTTTACCATAGCTGCTGCAGCTACAATGGCAGTACCGTGCTGGTCATCATGAAATACAGGAATATCCAATTCTTCTTTTAAGCGTTTTTCAATTTCAAAACAGCGAGGAGCTGCAATATCTTCCAAATTAATACCGCCAAAGGTAGGGGCAATCATTTTTACTGCTTGTACGATTTCTTCTACATCCTTGGAAGCCAAACAAATTGGGAACGCATCCACATCGCCAAAGGCTTTAAACAGAACTGATTTTCCCTCCATAACAGGCATACCTGCCTCAGGACCAATATCGCCCAATCCCAACACAGCGGTTCCGTCTGTTACAACCGCAACTAAATTCCATTTGCGGCAGTATTCATATGCGTCGTTTACATCTTTATTAATTTGTATACATGGTGCAGCTACGCCCGGTGTATAAGCAATAGAAAGGTCATCTTTTGTCTCTACGGGACAAGTTGGTACAATTTCTATTTTTCCTTTCCATTGTAAATGTTTTTCTAAAGCAACTTTTGCATAATCCATAATAAAATACCTCTTTCTATATCTATAAACATATACGAAATAAGAATCATTCTTTAAAATGACCATTTTCAGTATAACAATAATCATTTAAAACCGCAATAGAAAACACCTGTGTGATTTCAATTCACAAAAAGTCTTTACAATAGCATGATATATCCGTATAATAAATAAGAAGGTGAAAATGAAAAATGATAAAAGCATGTATTTTTGATTTAGACGGTACTCTATGCAATACTTTGGATTCTATTGCTTATTTTTGCAATCAAACATTAAGTCAATTAGGATATCCAAATATACCGACAAACGAATATAGAGGTCTTGTCGGCAATGGTTCCGAGCAATTAATACATAACATGTTTCATATCGTTCATCCTACTTATACGCCGGAAGATGTGCACACAGCGAAACAAATGTTTATGGACTTATATCAGGAAGATCCTTTGAAATGTGTAACATTATATGATGGCATTTTACCATTGCTTCATACACTCAAAAGCAATGGAATTCTTTTGGCAATTCTCTCCAATAAACCGCATCTTTTGGCCAGATTATCCGTTCCCAAATTATTTGGTGAGCATCTATTTGATGTATGGTACGGTCAAAGAGATGAAGTTCCCCGCAAACCTGCACCCGATGGAGCCCTTATGATTGCAAGAGAATTATTGGTACAACCGAGCCAATGTTTATTCATCGGGGACAGTGACGTAGATATGCATACCGGGAATAATGCGGGCATGAAAACTGCAGGTGTTCTGTGGGGATATCGCAGCAAAGAAGAATTACTTCATGCAGGTGCACAAATGATTGCTTCTACCCCGTCGGATATTCAAAATTTTATTTTTCAATAGTTTTCCCAATTCTCAGCAAACTTATGAATAATCATCACATAGTTATCACAATCAAGAGACATAATATAGGCATAGTTAATCCATTTATGATATCTTGAAGGAGAGATAACCATTATGAATCGTGATCATTCATATTATCCATATAATAACAACGAGCAACCGTTAGAAGTAGAATGGCAAGCACCTGAACAAAATGATATTGCCGGAAATACCCAATGGAATGGCAGTACTTATCACGGCTCTTATCAAAGCCATAATCGTTATTCCGGTGGTTCCGGAGAGCCGCCAAAACAAAAGCCACCTAAGAAACCAATCAAACTTTGGGTGAAAATTGTCTGTGGTGCAGCAGCATGTTTGGTAATATCAGCAGGCTCCATTGGTGGATTCATAGGTTTGGTAAATATGGGAGCAATCCCATTTTCCGCTTCCGGTACAAACAGTTCCAATTCTATTGTGAATACTACCAAAGTAGAAAATAACAATACCAGCGAAACATCTACTATTACCGGAAAACTATCAACAGAAGAAGCTGCACAGAAAGTAATCCCTTCTGTTGTGTGTATACAGGCTTACAGCAATACCAATGGATATTTAGGCACTTCTTCTGAAACGGGAGAAGGTTCCGGTATTATTGCATCATCTGACGGGTATATTATTACAAATGCTCATGTTATTGAGGGAGCATCTGCTTTAAAAGTAATTTTATCTGACGGTACCAGTTATGAAGCAAAGGTTATAGGTTCCGATACTGCAACTGACTTAGCATTAATTAAAATTGAAGCTACCGATTTACAAGCTGCTGAATTCGGTTCATCTGAAGATTTACAGGTTGGAGAACAAGTCATTGCAATCGGCAATCCCGGAGGTATTCAATTTAATTCTTCCGTTACAGTCGGTTATGTATCCGCATTAAATCGTTCCATTACTTATAATGGTTACGATATGGAATGTATCCAAACCGATGCTGCAATTAACCCAGGCAATTCCGGTGGTGCGCTTGTAAATATGTATGGCCAAGTAATCGGTATTAACTCTGCAAAAATTACTGCAACCGGATATGAAGGATTGGGTTTTGCAATTCCGATTGATACCGTTCAACCTATTATCAACAATTTAAAACAATATGGCTATGTGAAAGACCGTGCTATGCTGGGCATAACCGGTCAGTATATAGATGCAACTACTGCACGTTTTTATGGTTTAACGCAAGGATACAGCATTGTAAAATTAAACAGCAATGTATCTGATGCCGGACTGCAAAAAAGTGACATCATTACTAAAATTGATGGAAACAATGTAAGTGCCGAAACCACAGTGCAGAATGTAATTGCAAAGAAAAAACCGGGAGATACTGTAGAACTGGAAGTATACCGCCCAACTACGGGAGAAAGCTTCACAGCTACAGTTGCTCTGACAGAGTACTCCCCTATCAGTTAGCTTACGACAAACTTTTTCATATATCTTCTTTCCCGAACAGAGCAGTATTACCTGCTCTGTTCCCTTTTTTACAAACAAAACAAAAAGAGGCATGCCTCTTAATAGGCATGCCTCTTTTTCTATAGTTATCATTTTTCTGCTAACCAATCAATCTTACCCTGCGCCAGTGCTTCCTCAAAAGTAGCCGGATGCTGTGGTTTTGTTCCGCCCTTAGCGCTATACCAACCATCAGGATATAAAACAGTTTGGTTCCAAGTAGCCTTGCTTGTGTCCACTGCTGTATCTTCGCCCTCACGTACCTTACGTGCTGCAATGACCGTTCTAAAACCATCCATCTCATAAGAACAAGTAGACAGAAGCACAATCTGGTCATCTGCTGAAATATCAACTCCTGTATCAAACAGGGAACGAATTTCCATTTGATAGATAAAGTTTAGAAAATCACTGTCACTGGAAAACGATGTTCTCAAATAATTAAACGGTTCTCCCTGACTTGATAGTGTATTGGTTTTAAATACAGAGAAGATTTTCCAATCTCCGTTGTATTTTACTGTATCCATTTCAAAAGTAGGATGTTCTTTATAATAATCCAAAGAACCGTAGTTTAATAAACTTCCGAACATTCTGCCGTCATTCATGCTGTGTCCGTATACAATCAAGCTTTTTGAACTTGGGTCTTCCAGATTAATAGAATTTCTTGCGTCAAAGAATAAGCTTCCGTATTTACTGTGATTCTTTTCGTAATCCAAATACAAATAATATTCCGGATTATCTTCACCAGATTGCAAGATAGGATAATCTACCACTGTATCTGCAATCCGAATCCATCCTTTAATATCGGGATTAATTTTTTGTAATTCTACAAATTTCTTTAGATTTCCGTTTTCGTCATACTCAGAATCTTCATTGGTAGCTGTATTATTCTGGTTATCATCCGCATGATAAATTTGTTGCACATAATTTGCTTTATTATCTACCATAGCGGGCTGAATGACCATTTCCCACAATAAAATACCACCTGTTACCAAGAAGGTGATAAGCGCTACCAGAAAAACAATTTTGCGAATCGCCTCGCCTGCTCTATCCCCTTTCCAGGGTAAAACAGCGGCTATCCAAGGACGCTTTTGTTTTTTTGCGTATTTTCCCGCCAATTGAGTACCTCCTAATTCACTGCATCAAAGGCAATTATTCTACCGGGTCCAATCCCTGCAGATAACGCCGCAGCATATTTAAAGCAGTAGATGCAGAAAGCGTACGATAATAATCTCTGCTTCGCTCTACCGTTTTTGTTCCTCCTAACTTTTTTACCCATGTTTTGGTGCCATCTGTCAAGCCGATATAAACCAGTCCAACCGGCTTTTCTGCAGTGCCGCCCCCGGGGCCCGCTATACCTGTGATACCAATTCCATAAGTACTCCCTGCTGTTTTGCAGACACCTTCTGCCATTGCCTTGGCCACTTGTTCACTCACTGCTCCATATTCAGCAAGCATATCGTTTGGAACATCAATTAACAAATGTTTAATGCGGTTTGAATACGTACAGGTGCCCATTTCAAATACTTCTGAAACGCCTGCAATATCTGTTAGCCTTTTTGAAACCAAACCGCCGGTGCAAGATTCCGCTGTAGCAACCGTTTCACCTCTGCTTAACAGACGATTCACAACCGTTTGCTCTAAGCTGTCTACATTTACACCATACACCACATCGCCCAAAATTGCAACAATTTCTTTTGTAACCGGTTCACATAATAAAGCTGCTTCTTCTTTTGTTCCGGCTTTTGCTGTTACACGCACAAACATTTCCCCATCTTTTGCATAGGTAGCAACCGTTGGATTTTGCCCGTCAATATATGCCGCAATTTCTTCTGCAACGGCACCTTCTCCTTTACCAAACACATGAATATTATCCGAGTAAATAGCAGATTGTTCTATATCCTGTAAAAACGGAACCGCATAATTGTGCAGCATTGGTTTTAATTCCGAAGGAGGACCGGGAAACATCATAATCATTTTCCCTTGGTTCGTTGTAACAACACAACCGGGAGCCGTTCCCACATCATTGGGCAACACAACACAGTCTTTTGGCAACAACGCTTGTTTTAATTGATTTTCTCCGCAATATCTGCCCTTAAAATATTGTTTGATTCGTTCCATACTGTCAGGGTCTTCCACAAGTGGTTTTCCGGCTACATCTGCAATGGTTTCTTTCGTAAGGTCATCTTTTGTTGGTCCCAAGCCACCTGTTGTAATGACCAAATCACTGCGCTGCAACGCTTGTTCCAGCGCCAGTTTTAAACGGCCTTCATTGTCTCCCACCGTACAAGCATACAATAAATTGATACCCAAGTCTGATAATGCTCTGGCCACTATGGTAGTATCGGTATTTACAGTATGACCTAACAATAATTCTGTGCCGACTGAGATAATTTCTGCATTCATAACAACGCTTCCTTTCTCAATAGATGCTTAAAACGAATATGGACAACTATTGTTTTACTCAAACAAAAATCATTAATTTTGACGGTAGCCTATTTTCCGATAGCGAGCATTCTTGACACACTCTTCTACCAAAGCATCGATATTAAGCGCAGACTCCCCTATTTCCACAAAGGATGGAATTGGTTTTGTTCTTGGATGTTTTGGTGTAAATATTGTGCAGCAATCTTCATATGGTTCAATGGATATATCGAATGTTCCTATGCGATGTGCAATGGATACAATCTCTGTTTTATCCATGCCGATTAACGGGCGGAACACAGGCATGGTTGCAACCATATCTGTACAGCCGATTGCCTGCATGGTTTGGCTTTCTACCTGCCCCCAACTCTCTCCTGTAATCAATGCGCCACATTCTTCTTTTCTCGCAATTTGTTCTGCAACACGCATCATAAAACGGCGCATGATAATTGTAAACAATTCCTCAGGGCAGTTAGCCTGTATCAATTCTTGTACTTTTGTGAAGGGGACGGTATACATTTTCATTCTGCCGCTGTATGCACTTACTTGTGTTAACAAACGGACAACTTTATCCTCAGCCCGTTCACTGGTATACGGAGGGCTTGCAAAGTGGATAGCTGTGAGTTCAACACCACGTTTTGCCATCATCCAAGAAGCAACCGGACTATCAATACCGCCGCTGATTAATACCGCCGCTTTTCCGCCTGTTCCTACAGGAATACCGCCTGCTCCTTGCAGTGCACGACCTCTGATATATGCCCCGTAATCTCGGACTTCTACATACACAATACTGTCAGGATTATGAACATCTACTGTCAAATGCGGATAGGTCTCTAGCAAATATTCCCCCACCCGGGTACAAATTTGAGGAGAATTCAGAGGAAATTTTTTATCAGACCGTTTTGCTTCCACTTTAAATGTTTTAGCCGCTTCCAGTTCTTCCGCCAAATATTCTGCTGATGCTTGTTTGATTGCATCCATATTTTTTTCTGTCACGCGTGCACGTGAAAAGGCTGCAATACCAAATATTTTGGAAACTCTTTCTGCCGCTTCTTCTAAGTCAACTGTTTCCTCTTGCGGAACAATAGTAATGGTTGACTGCGCCAATTTAATATCAAACTTGCCTAAATCGCATAATGTGTATTGAATACGCTTTAACAATATATTTTCAAATAATTTTCGATTCAACCCTTTGAGCACCAATTCGCCCAATTTTAGCAATAAAATTTCATTCATAAATTTATAACTCCTATCATTTACCTGTTGCAAGCGAAGATAGTCCGTCTTTAACAGCTTCAATAAAAACATCAATATCCTGCTGTGTATTCTCTCTTGAAAAACTAACTCTGATTGCGGTTTGAATTCTGGCACGGTCCAGTCCCATAGCAGTCAGCACATGACTGCGTTTTCCCTTGGCACACGCAGAACCGCCGGAAACAAAGATATGTTTGGATGCCAAAAAATGCAGCATCGTCTCCGAGCGAACAGAACAAGTAGAAAAATTCAGTACATAAGGCAGTCCCTGTTCCGGAGAATTGATTACAATACCGGGCAGCTGCAACAGTTGTTCTTTACAGCTGTCATATAATGTTTGAATACGTTTCATTTCCTCGGATATATTTGGAAGCTGTATGACAGCCTCTCCAAACCCACTGATAAGAGGGAGCGCCTCTGTGCCGGGCCGAATTCCGTTTTCTTGTCCACCGCCAAATATGCGAGGAGGAATACGGATGTCCTTTGAAATATAAAGTGCACCAATTCCTTTGGGCGCATGGATTTTATGTCCGCTTATGGTCAGCAGGTCAATTCCACTTTTGTTCGGATAAATTGCCATTTTTCCAAATCCCTGTACGGCATCTACATGAAACAATGCGGGAGATTTTTTTTGCTTGATTGCTTTGGCTGCAGCTTCAATCGGTAATATACTTCCGACTTCGTTATTCACCAACATCATGCTGACCAAGACGGTATGTTCATCAATTGCTTCCATTACCTGTTCCGGTGAAATGGTACCGGTCATATCCGGTTTGAGATAAACGACTTCAAACCCTTTTTTTTCAAGCTGCTCCATACATCCCAATACGGATGGATGCTCAATTGCAGTAGTCACAATTTTATTGCCAAAGCGTTTTTTGGCTTCCACTGCCCCAAAAACCGCTAGATTATTTGCTTCGGTTCCCCCTGAGGTAAAAATAATCTCGTTTTCTTTTGCTCCAATTTGTTTTGCAATGGCAGCGCGCGCTTTTGTCATTTCTTTTTCGGCAGCAAATCCCATTGAATGTAGAGAAGATGGATTTCCGTATACAACCGTCATGCATTCCATCACTTTTTCGGTAGCGGGAAGGCATACCTTTGTTGTAGAACTGTTATCCAAATAAATTTCCATAATCCATCCTCCTATTGTCATTGTTTTTATTATACAATACTTGCAGCTATTAGTGAATAGCTTGTATATGGAAAAATAAAAGTTTACTGTTATGTTACATATTTTCTGTCACATATAAAAAGACTGTTCTTTCGAACAGTCTTCTTTTCATTTTTTATTTTATCATGTCCTTCATCAAGGAAACTATTTTTGCACATCCATCTGACTTATCAAAGTTTTTACATGCTTGTTCCATAGATGCCAACTGCATTTTATCTTCTAAAAGTTCTTTTAAAGCATCTGTGCAGCTTTCATTTTTGTGAAGTCTTCTTGCCATTCCATGCAATTCCAAAAAATCTGCGTTATCCTCTTCTTGTCCCGGGATCGAATCAAACACCAACAAAGGCAAGTTGCTGGCCAAGGCCTCTGTAACCGTTAAGCCGCCCGGTTTGGTAATAATCAAATCACTGGCCTGCATATATTGTTCTACCTTTTGTGTGAACAAAATCAACTTTGTCTTTTTGGGGCTGAGCATAACCGTAGTTTTTAATGTTTGATATAATCTTTGATTTTTTCCTGTAATCACAATCATTTGGAAATCCATTGGTACACGAATGATATCGCGATAGATTTGCACAATGGTTTTGACACCAAAACTTCCTGCCATTAACAGAACCGTTGGTTTATCCGGGGCAAGCCCCATCTCTCTCCGTAGAAAGTCTTTTGGCTGCGGATGAAAAAATGTCTCTAAAATAGGAATTCCAAACGGATGGATTTTTTCCGGTTCTACTCCAAAGTCTTGTACCATAGGAATTACCATATCATCATTTGCAACAATGTATCCGTCTACATGTTCCGCTATCCATGTTTTATGAGGAGCATAGTCTGTCATGACCACCAATAATTTCGCGTCAATGAAACCTTTTCCTTTTAAATGTGACACCATCTCGGCAACAAACGGGTGTGTAGCCACAATGATATCCGGCTCAAATTCATGAATTAATGACAGCAAACGCTTACTGAGCGCATGATTCATTTTTGGTACAAATTTTGAAAGCGGACTGTTATCATTGGTATTATGATACATATGCCCAAATATTGCAGGCGTTTTTGTAGCAACAAAATGATATCCTTTGCATATTAATTTATCATAAATATAATTTACCTCTTTTAATGCGTCAACAACCTTTACTTTTGCATCTACTACATGGTGATTGATATATTGTTCCAAAGCTTGAGCCGTTCTGATATGTCCACCGCCGGCAGCCGCAGAAAAAATGAATACTCTCACTATGGTCACCTCTCATTCTGTCACATTTTATCAAACATATTTATATTCAATATATCACAAAAAGGACAGCTGCGCAATTTAAAGCCTACATCTTTACTCGTAATAAAGCTGTAACTTTACTTTTCTATATAAACATTATATCATTATAAAAGAGGAATGAAGAATTAGAATCCTTGACTAGGAGGAATACAATGTCTGATCAAAACATGGATCCTAAAAAAAGAAATATTATTATCGGCTGCTCTGTTGCCGGAGCGGTTGTCATCATAGCAGCTATTATTGCAGTTATTTTTACTACCGGTGCATTAAACAAAATCGGCATCGGCAGCAGTTCTGCCAACACTGTTTCTTATTCTGATACGGAACGTTTTTCTCAGGGTATCTCCATTGAGGGAATCGATATATCCGGTATGACAAAAGAAGAAGCAATGGAGGCATTGCTCCAGGCAGAAGTCTATCCAAAGGGATATGACATTCAACTTACTTTGGAAGATCAAACTGTTGCGTTAACAGGAAAAGAGCTTCCATTTGACTTGCACTTGCAAGATACCATTGACGAAGCTTACGAATATAATTGGCACTGCGATGAAGAAGAACACGCATCCAGAGTAGCAGAGTTAAGTGTAACACCAAAAGATTTTGAATTAAAACCAACACTCATCAGCGAAGAGCTGGAACCAAAGCTGGCTGAATTGTCCGCACCGTTTAATAGAGATGCGCAAGAGCCAACCATTACCGGTTATTATAACGGAGGCTTTAATGTATCTGAACCCATAGATGGACGTAAAGTAAAAACAGATGAATTGGCAGCCAAAGTGGAAGAACTGCTCAAAACGGAAAAAACAGGTACCATTGAAGTGCCTGTGGAAGTGATAAAATGCACCAAAACAGCAGAAGATATCAAAGCAAATATGAAAAGGCTGGGTTCTTACAGCACTGTTTCTACCAATACCGCAAACGGCAATCATAATATGAAACTTGCCGCAAATGCTACAAATGGTACAATCCTCCAGCCCGGAGAACAGTTTTCATTCAATGGTACAACAGGAAACACAACCAACGGCTCTAATGGTTATTTACCGGCTACCGCTATTTCCGGCGGTGAATTTATTCAGGAATATGGCGGAGGTATTTGTCAAGTATCCTCTACCATTTATGGGGCTGCTTTGCGCTCTAATATGACCATTGTCACCCGTTATAACCATACGTATCCATCTTCTTACGTACCAATTGGGCTGGATGCCACTGTATCTTACGGTTCTTTGGATTTTGTCTTCCGTAATGATACCGATTATCCTGTATACATTGCTGCCGGAATGGATGGTACTACCGTTTGGGTTACTTTCTACGGCTATCAGTCGCCTGAATATGATACCATAGAACCTAGTGCCTGGATTACAGCAAACATTAGCAAACCTGCAGCTGAATACAATACAGATAACAGCCTTGCCCCAAATCCAAATCCGCTTAGCGCCGCAAGACTAAAAAGAAGCGGAAATCCCGGGTATAAGACAGCTGCAAGCCGCACCTATTATAAAAATGGCGTGGCTGTAAAAACAGAAACATTGCCATCCAGTTATTATCCTGCTTTTGCAGATGTTTATGTCATCCCGCCAAAAGGCGGCAGTGTTCCTAACCCCGAACCAACACCGGAGCCGGAACCAGAACCAACTCCGCCTCCGTCCTCTTCAGAGCAGCCCCCATCTTCCTCTGAAGCACCTCCGGTATCATCTGATACCCAAACCTCTTCTCCAGAAGAGGATAGTTCACTCTCATCAAATTAATCTATTAGAAAAAGGGGCACAGTTTTTATGCTGTACCCCTTATTTTTAGACAAAGATATTGATTTTTCGACATAATATTGTATAATTTAATGAAGTATGTTTTTCTTGAATAATTTATTTTAAAGAAAGGATGAATCCGTTGGCAGAGAACGCAAATCAATATCAACCACCTAAAATAACGGTGCTTATGCCGGTTTATAACGTTAGCAAATTTTTGCCAAAATGTTTACAAACCTTAATGGATCAAACCTTTCGCGATTTCCGTCTGATTGCAGTAAATGACGGCTCCACTGATAATTGTTTGGAAATTTTAAGAGATTTTGAAGCAAGATATCATAATATTACTGTAATTGATCAACCTAATAGAGGTATGTCTATGGCGCGTAATGCCGCACTTGCATTGGCAGATAGTAAATATATCTGTTTTGTTGATAGCGATGATTACCTTGCTCCTACGTTTCTTCAGGAATTATATCAGGCAATCACCATTCACGATGCTGATATTGCTTGCTGTTATTATTACTATCATTTTGTTGAGTCAGATTCTTTATATAAATATCCTTTTCGTACCAGCGGCGTATTTAATAAAGAAGAAGCTTTGAAAAAACTATTAAAAGATGTACAAATTCAAAGTCTTGCCTGGAATAAAATTTATAAACGTTCTTTGTTTGTAGACCACGGTATTACGTTCCCTTCTATGGCATTTGAAGATATGGCGACTACTCATAGATTATTCTCTCATGCCGAAAAAGTAGTCGTAATTAACCGTGCATTGTACTACTATAATCAACAAAGCGCCAGTACTTTAGCAACGATTAATGCCCAAAAAATTAATGACTTTATTTTGGCCACAGCTATGGTGCGTGCTTCTTTAGACCAAAACGGTGTTTATGACAAATATAAAAAAGCGTATCGTTCCCTTACCAAAAAGACAGGTTGGTATTGTTTATATTGCGCATTGAAAATTCATAGAAAAAACAAATCTATGGGAGGCCTTTGGTCTAATATGAAAAAAATCCGCAGTGCTTTGTCTTTTTGTGCCAGCAAAGAATTTGATCACGCTACCTATTCCTATGATTTACCCGGCGTATTGAGCCCTCAAGAATTTGATAAAAAACCAAGAATTACAAAACCAAAAAGAGAAAGTTAATGCATCGCCAGCCATAAAGTCAATGCTGCTTTATATGTTGATATAAAGCATCGTTGACTTTTATTATCAAAGGAGGTATTTTCATGCATGACGGTTTTTTAAAAGTTGCATCTGCCACTCCAACAATTCAGGTTGCAAATTGTCCTTACAATGCACAACAAATCATTACTGTTGCAAAGCAGGCAGCAGAAAAACAAGTAAGTGCAATTGTTTTTCCCGAACTATGCTTAACAGGATATACGTGCGGTGATTTATTTTTTCAACAAACACTGCTGACCTCTGCTTTAAACGGCTTGGAAACAATTTTAAAGGAGTTAAAACAAGAAGATATCATTTGCATTGTTGGTCTGCCTATCAGAGTAGAAACAAATTTATATAACTGTGCAGCAGTGTGCTATCACGGAAAACTATTAGGAATTGTACCAAAAACCAATTTGGTGGACCAGGGTGGATTAAACGAAACACGCTACTTTTGCACTGCTCCTGGCTATCGAGAAATAATGCTGTGTAATCAAACCGTACCGTTTGGCACAAGTATTATCTTTTCATGTGATACTTTAACAGAATTTCAATTCGGTGTTGAAATCGGCAAAGATATCTGGGTCACAGAACCAACATCCAACGTACTGGCCAAAGAAGGTGCGACTGTTATTTTCAATTTATCTGCCAGCACAGAAGTGGTAGGAAGAGCTGCATACCGCAAAACATTGGTAACCGGTCAATCAGCTAAACTGATATGCGCCTATGTGTATGCAGATGCAGGACAAGGAGAATCCACAACAGACTATGTATACTCCGGTCATGATTTAATTGCCGAAAACGGTACGATATTGGCAGAAAGTCCACTCTTTTATACAGGTTTTATTGATGCGGATATAGACCTGCAATTACTTTGGCAAGAACGCTGCCATACTTCCTGCTGGAATCATGTTTCGACCCCAAGCTATCAAAAAGTGAGGTTTTCTCTGCCTATCATTTCTTTGCAATTGGAGCGCACCATACAAGCAAATCCGTTTTTACCTCCTCGACTTCCGGATTTGCCCGCTCGCTGCGAATCTATACTCAATATACAGGCAAACGGTTTAAAAAACAGATTGGCTCATATCGGCTGTCGTCATGTAGTAATTGGTCTATCCGGCGGATTGGATTCTACTTTGGCATTGCTTGCCACCGTACGTGCCTTTGAGGCTATGCAATTAGACCCCAGCGGCATTACAGCAGTTTCTATGCCCTGTTTTGGTACTACCAATCGTACCAGACTGAACGCACGTTCTTTAGCAATAGAGCTGGGATGTACGTTTCGGGAAATTGATATTTCCGCATCTGTGACACAACATTTTCACGATATTGGACAAGACCCCAATCAACATGATGTCACATATGAAAATGCACAGGCAAGAGAACGCACACAGGTATTGATGGATATTGCCAATCAACTTGGAGGCATTGTAATAGGCACAGGAGATTTATCCGAATCTGCACTTGGTTGGGCAACGTATAACGGCGACCATATGTCTATGTACAGCATAAACTGTGATATTCCCAAAACAATGGTTCGCTATTTGGTAGCACACTGCATTAATATTAACGTAACACCCTTAAGTGATATTCTGATGGATATTCTGCAAACACCTGTCAGCCCGGAATTATTGCCTCCTGTAGGAGAAACCATTTCCCAGCAAACCGAAGAAATTGTCGGTCCTTACGAACTGCATGATTTTGTCTTGTTTTATACGCTTCGTTATGGCTTCATGCCCCATAAGATTTTTCGCTTAGCCTGTCTTGCATTGGGAGATAAGTATAAAAAAGAAACAATCAAACACTGGATGACTGTTTTTTATCGGAGATTTTTTTCACAACAATTTAAGCGTTCCTGTCTGCCGGACGGACCGGCTGTTGGCAGCGTCTCTTTATCGCCTAGGGGCGGCTGGATTATGCCCAGCGATGCAAAATCATCCATATGGCTGGAAGATGTAGAGACTATATCTGTAGAATCATAATAGAAACAGCTCTCTTGATTTAGTAAGAGAGCTGTTTTTATTTATTTTGAAATACGTAGCAATTATTGCTTTTCTGTGCTTGATATGCTGTAAAATGTCTTTATTCCAAGCATCTATCAGGATAATCTCCCAACTTTACAAAGCCTTTCTTGTTTTAATTTTTATCATCCCCATAACAAGGTACAGCCCTGCAATCCGAATTCATATCTAAATAAAAGGACCTGCCAAATTAGATTGGCAGATCCTTTTATTCATGGTCTTTCCTTTAAATCTTGATAAGGTCTATGTTCAGCGATATTCATATATGCAGGACGAATAATCTTACTATTATTCAACAACTCTTCTATTCTGTGAGCACTCCAGCCTGCAATACGTGCAATTGCAAACAATGGAGTGTACAGCTCTGCCGGTAAATCCAGCATACTATAAATAAAGCCACTGTAAAAATCAACATTGGCACTAACACCCTTATAAATTCTGCGCTCTTTCGAAATTACCTCCGGCGCTAATCTTTCTACCATACTATACAAAGCATATTCTTTTTGGCGGCCCTTTTCTTCAGACAATCCTTTTACAAACTGACCTAATAATTTTGCTCTCGGGTCAGACAAAGAATATACCGCATGCCCCATACCGTAAATAAGTCCTGTTTTATCAAAGCCTTGTTTACGCAGCAAAGACACCAAATAGTTTTTTACCTCTTCTTCATCGGCCCAGTCTTTTACTGTTTGTTTCATATCCTCAAACATCTGAGTTACTTTAATATTGGCACCGCCATGTTTTGGTCCCTTTAAAGAACCCAAAGCCGCTGCAATTGCTGAATATGTATCCGTTCCGGATGAAGATACCACATGTGTAGTAAAGGTAGAGTTATTACCTCCTCCATGCTCTGCATGAAGGACAAGAGCAAGGTCCAATACACGGGCTTCCATTTTTGTATATTTGCTGTCAGGTCTTAACAAATGCAAAATATTTTCCGCTGTAGAAAGATGTGGCTGCGGAGCATGAATAATTAAGCTCTGATCTCCATGATAATGGCGATAACAATTATAACCATACACTGCCAATACAGGAAACAACGCAATTAACTGCATACATTGTGCCAATACATTTGGAATAGATGTGTCATTCGGTAAATCATCATATGCATATAAAGTAAGCACACTTCTTGCCAAAGCATTCATCATATCAGAACTTGGTGCTTTCATAATGATATCGCGCACAAATGTTGTTGGCAATGTTCTGTACTTTGCTAATAAACCACGAAAATCATTTAGTTGTTTTTCATTTGGTAAGTTTCCAAATAATAATAAGTAAACTGTCTCCTCAAAGCCGAATCGCTCATCGCGCATAAAACCTGCAACAATATCTTCAACATTGATTCCCCTGTAATATAACCTGCCTTCACACGGTACAGATTCCCCATTAATAATATCATTTGCATGTACTTCAGATATTTCAGTAAGGCCGGCCAGAACGCCTTTACCGTTTATATCTCTAAGACCACGTTTTACTTCATACTTTGCATACAAGCTTGGGTCAATACCGCCTTTTTGTGTACATAACTTTGCCAGTTCAATTACTTCAGGGGTAATCTCTGAGTATTGATAATCCATAATTTCTACCTCTTCCTATGTGTAATCTTGTTTCTAATAAAAGTACCTCTCTTTTCAATTTTTTATGGAATGAATATATAAAAAATTTTACTATTTTATCCGCACTTATATGTTCTCAATTATACCATAAAACACAATTCTTAACAAGCTACAAAATTGTTAAATATTTATAAAAATACATCCATATATGTAAAACGCATATATATATTCCCCAATTTTGTATACATTATAACGCAAAAAAGCGTATTCCTTCATTATAAGGAATACGCATCTTTTTCCTATATTTTATACTAACACAGGGAGAACTTCACACAATAATTGGATAGATTTTTCTGCTGCCACAGCGGCAAACTGTTCAAAGGATATGTTGGCAGCTTCATCTGCATTATCGGAAATGGCGCGAATTACAACAAAATCAATATCATTCATATAACAAACTTGAGCAATACTGCCACCTTCCATTTCACACGCAATGGCCTGAAATTGATTAGAAACCTCTTTTAATTTATCAGATTGTCCAATAAATTGATCTCCTGTTGCAATAATACCAATATGTACTGCCCCCTGATACGTGTGTTTTGCTTTTTCCACTACCAGATTCACCAATTTTTCCGTCGCAGGAATCGTGATTAAATTAATTCCGGAAATAAAGCCCTTTGGATCTCCTACTGCACTGGTATCCATATCATGTTGTACCAACCCTCTGGAGACAACTACGTCTCCTACGGATACACCTTTGCCGATGCCCCCTGCGACTCCCGTATTAATAATTGCCTTTGGTCGATACATCAGAGCCATAATTTGCGCACATATTGCTGCATTTACTTTACCTACTCCGCTACGTGCTACTACACACGGAACACCCTGAATGGTTCCTTTATAAAAATCAATTGTTCCAATGGTTTCTACTTCTGCATTCTGCATACGCTCTTTCAAACCATTCACTTCCATATCCATAGCCCCGATAATTCCTATCATATGATGAATCCTCCGTAAATATCTGTTTTTTCGATTTTATCATATTTATGAGCAGAATACAACGATGAACCATTACATAAAAAAATCACTTAGATAGTGATTCTTTTTTATTAGAATATTTTCTTAATAATAACGCACCACGGAAACTACTTTTCCTAAAATGATAACCTCTTTTGCATAAATTGGTTCAAATGCATCATTTTCCGGTTGTAGTCGAACGCAATCTGTTTCTCTATACAAACGTTTTACTGTAGCTTCATCTTCAATTAAGGCAACAACAATATCTCCATCACGGGCAGTGGGAGTTCGTTCTACTACAACATAGTCACCATCTAGAATACCTGCATTTTTCATACTTTCACCTTGTACGGTTAATGCAAATAGCTCCCGTCCTCTTTGTTGACCAGCAGAAATTGGCAGATATCCTTGTACCTCCTCTACAGCCAAAATTGGAAGTCCTGCTGTAACCTTACCCAAAATAGGCACTTGTGCTGCTTGTTCACAACCTTCAATATGAATGGCTCTGTTTAACCCTGCATCACGTGAGATATAACCTAAATTTTCTAACGCTTTTAAGTGGGCATGCACAGTGGAAGTAGATTTTAATCCTGTAGCAGCACAAATTTCTCGTACGGATGGAGGGATTCCATATTGAGAACGATCCTTTAAAAAGTCATATATCTTCTGTTGGCTCTTGGTCAATGGTTTCATGTAAATAATCCTCCTTGATTCGGATAATGTAATCATACCATATATATACCAAAAAAACAAACAAATGTTTGATATTTTGAAATTTTATTTACAAAATCACTTTACTCTATTCACAGAGTTGTAACAACTCGCCCCATTTTCTCGTTATAATATAAGTGTACAGAGGAAAGGAAGCCGCAACCATTCTTTTCGTACATTCTACACTCCTCAATCAAATAACCTTTCAAGCTAACGAGAATGAACCGAATCTATACGATTCGGTTTTTCTCTTTCCGGGTTTCCATGGAATGTTTACAAATGAATGTAAAACTATTCATAACTTCGTCACAATATCATTTTATAATAATATTGTAGTTAAAGGTAGACCGCAACTATCTTTTCTACCTCCCATTCTTCTCAATCAAAATTTTAAGCTAACAGAAAACGTCCAAAGATTTTACTTTGGACGTTTTCTTGTTATTTTTTTATATCTTCACCTGGAGCAATTACAGTTGTAGGCTCTTCATTTAAATTATCCTCGGACTCTTCTTCTACATTGTTTTCTACAGATTCTGTAGTTTGTTCCTCTGGAGAAGATGATTCTATTGAAATAAAATCGTCTTTTTCCTCTCTATACTGATTGCGATAACGGTAATTATCACGATACACTGCATCAGACTGATCGTTCCTATCTCTTTTAGAAATTGCTTTTGTGGAAACTACAACACCGCATAACAAAATAAGCAGAATGATACTTCCTATAAAAATTGCCACAATCATCACCCAATCATTATTTCATAATAATATCATGTCCTTTTGAAGTATAAAATAAAACATTTTACTGGAGCAATTTTTAGCAACTTTGATTATTTTTTAACAATTTTCACATAAAAATAATAAAAACACTCTATTTTATGTATATTTTTGTTATAAAGTCCTATAGATTTGTGATTGATAAACGTGCTATACTGTTTCACAATAAATCAAAAAGGAGAAAACATCATGGGACGATTTACCAATAAAACAGTTATTATTACAGGCGGTGCCCGCGGGATTGGATATGGCATTGCAACTGCATTTGCAAAAGAAGGAGCTAATCTTGTTCTAACCAGTATTGTACAGGAAGAATTGAATCATGCAAAACAAACATTGGAAGAAGAATACGGTGTAAAAGTGTTAGCACTGTATGCAGATGGGGGAGATTATTCCCAAGTACAGACTGCAGTTAAAAATACCGTTGATGCATTTGGAGGAATAGATGTTTTGATTAATAACGCGCAGGCCTCTAAATCCGGTGTCTTATTTGCAGACCATTCCGTAGAAGATTTTAAATTAGCAATTCACTCTGGGCTATATGCTGCATTCTACTACATGAAAGAGTGTTTTCCGTACTTAAAACAAAGCAAACAACCCAGAGTAATCAATTTTGCATCAGCTGCAGGGATATATGGCAACATGGGACAAACTTCCTATGCAGCAGCAAAAGAAGGTATTCGAGGTATGTCACGCGTAGCAGCACGTGAATGGGGAGAACTTGGGATTACCGTAAATATAATATGTCCATTGGCTATGACAGAACAATTGGCAAAATGGGCTGAGGCAGAACCGGAAATGGCAAAAGCAAATTTAAAAAACATAGTATTAGGGCGCTACGGAGACCCTGAAAAGGATATTGGACGTACTTGTCTATTCCTCGCCTCGGAAGATGCATCTTATATTACCGGTCAAACCATACATGTTGATGGCGGTGGTGGAATCAGACCATAAACAAATAAATTGAATATTTTTATATGTGCGTAGCAAGCGGTCACCAACATAATATCTGACCTATTGCTGCGCACAATTATTATAAAAATCTTAGGAGATAAAAATTATAACCTCTCCTATCTACAACATACATATTAATATAAATATCTATTACCTCGCATCCCGAAAAATATAATAAAACTATTTATGACTAACATTATGATAAGTGTTGAATTGTACTACACTGTTATAGATTTATAAACATAAACCAAAATGCTCTTTGCATATCACTTTCAATTCAGCCTCTGTTAGATTTTCAAATACATCTATTTGCTGACCTTTTATGATTTTAAAGGTATTACCATCAATACTTTTTCTTCCATCTATTGTCTTAATTGCAAGCATTCTATGAATTCTAAAAGGAGAATCTGGGTGTAGTTCACACCATGTACAGGCAGGAATAAAGTCAGCAGCTATCTGCTGTTGTTCAGTAAAAGATAAAATTCTCAACCATTGTTCTTTATAGTATTCATACAAAACCCAATCATAAAATGCTTCTTTTTCAAGCTTATAAACTTCGCCACACTGTTTCTGCACTAATCCTTCTGCTAAACGTAATGGATATTTAGGAGAACGTTGTCCAATTCCAATATCCCATATATAAGTACCATCTACAGCCTCTACTTTTAATAAGCGATGTCTCTGCATGGGTATATCATTTCCTGCATCCCGAAAAAATCTGGAAGAAAGATCTTTTACCCCAAATCCCAATGATCGCAAAAAAATTTCACTCAATCCATTTAGTTCAAAACAGAGGCCTCCTCTATACTTTGTAATGATTTTATCATAAAGAATAGAACCGTCCAAAGAAATCATTTTATGATTCAATATATCCAAATTTTCAAATGGGATAGAAATATTATGTGCAAAACAAAGCTCTGACAACAACTGACCATCTAATTTATGACACTTATAATCATCATAATTCAATCCAATTCTTGTAAAATAATTTATAATTTGCTTTTGATTTAAAATCATAATGGCTCATCTCTTTTCCTAAATAAAGTTTTATATTTGGATTATAGCACAGTTTTATTATAAATAAAAATATTTAGTTAAGCGAATAAAAAAGGAGAGAGTAGAAAAC
>OHMN01000023.1_pt1 | contig 143723 bp, 137 predicted proteins | sample 1569361 | NCBI WGS metagenome assembly OHMN01 (sample SAMEA3541508, study PRJEB24748) | human gut metagenome | biome: human gut; feature: human-associated habitat; material: faeces | place: China | collected 2012
TTTAGTCTCGCACACTACCTTCCAGTGGTCCGTTTGTCATACCATCAAATCAGTTTTTTCCAAGAAGTTACTCCTATTATAACAGAAATAAGCGTTTTGAGCTTATAAAACTCTTAGAAAATCAAGAACTTTTAAATGAGTGTGGAATTTACTTCTGCACTGGAATTTACTTTTTCAAGTTAGCAAAACTAAAAAGACCATTCTCATACGATTGCTCGCAGAAAATGGTCTCTTTCGCGTAAAAATATTATTTTACAAGCTCTTTAACCTTAGCAGCTTTTCCGATACGGTCTCTTAAGTAGTAAAGCTTAGCACGACGTACTTTACCTTTACGTACAATCTCAACCTTCTCTACGTTTGGTGAGTGGAGTGGCCATGTCTTCTCAACACCTACACCGTTAGAAAGCTTTCTAACGGTGAATGTTGTACGGTTTGATCCGTTCTGCTTTTTGATTACTGTTCCCTCGAATACCTGGATACGCTCACGGTTACCCTCTTTGATTTTTCCGTATACCTTTACAGTATCTCCTACAGAAAACTCAGGTACCTCGGCCTTTAACTGCTCGTTCTCGATGCTCTTAATAATTTCACTTGCGTTCATTTTGTGACCTCCTAATTATTTTGACGTTCTTAATGCTACTACTATTTTCACAACAGAGGACCATCTCTTTTATTCACAACATTGGTACTTTACCACAGATTCATGGGATTTGCAAGTATTTTTTACTATCTTTTGCCTACCTCATGCATTATTTTTAGTCATCCAGTATACGGATGATTTTGAAAAATGCAATCCCATACTCTCCTGCAGCCGCATAGACGCCTCATTGCCTGCAATTATCTGGCCATATGGTATCCATCCGTTTTCCAGTGCCCTGTTGAAAGCATATGTTTCAAGGGCTGTGGCAAGCTTTTGATGCCTGTACTGCGGCTTTACATAGAGCATGCCTATGCTGCCCTCCTCATGGATTCCGATAATTCCCGCGAGGGTATTAATGGTATCATCAGCAGTATTATCACTCAAAAAAGCTCCGTAGACAGCACCTGCCTCTATCCTGTCTACGATATAATCCGGATTATCAAAGCCCGGGTACATTGGCGCAGCCTCCTGTATATCACATGCATCCAGCTTTCTTATAATTAAGCCATTTGGCATCGGCTTTCCATCCGGTCTGTACAGTCCGCTGACAGATAGCTTTTCTTTGTTTGTATACACAGCCTGCCTGCACTCTACAGTCTCATTAAAGCCATTTGCTGTAAAGAGCTCAACATACCTTTGCTGGTGAAGCACTATACCATTTGCAATCTGATCTGTAACGTTTTTTGGAATATGCTGACTGCTGTATTTATCAACAGACTTTGTCACATTTTCCTGCACCAAATCAATAAGCTTCGACTCGCCCTCATCCGGTCTTGTATGAAAGCATACCTTTGAGACCATGTCCCGAAGCAGATATTCGCCATCTGCCTCAAACAGTATCTCGGCGCAGCCCCTGTTTATAAGCTCTATCATATCAATATGAAGCAGTTTATTTTTCATAAGAAACTCTCTGCATTTATCAAGTCTTTTAAACCCGGCATACAAATCCGGTCTGCGCTCCTTTGTGCGCTCAATAGACTTTTCAAGGCGCCATGCATCTATCTTTTTCTGATTGCCTGACATGAGTACCTCAGGCACCTTTTTGTCATGCCACTCAACAGGACGTGAATACTGAGGGTATTCGAGCAGATTGCCATGAAACGACTCTGTCTCTGCCGAAATGTCATTGTGCAGCACCCCGGGAACCAGACGTGAAATCGCATCTATCATTACCATCGACGGCAACTCTCCGCCTGTTAGAACATAATCGCCGATAGAGACATAATCCGTTACCGTCTCCTCCAGCACGCGCTCGTCAATACCTTCATAGTGTCCACATAGAAAAATGAGGTCATCACACTTTGCAAATTCCGCTGCCATCTGCTGATTAAACACATGGCCCTGTGGAGTAACATAAATCAGACGCGCATTGTGATTTTTTATTTCTTCTGCTGTATTTTTATATGATGTATTTTCATCGGCGGTATTTTTCTCTGAATTATCACCTGAGTGGACCTGATTACATTTATTGATCTGACTCACCACACTGCGCACAGCCTGATACACCGGCTCTGCCTGCATAAGCATCCCTGCACCGCCACCATATGTGTAATCATCAACCTTATTGTGCTTATTGTGCGCAAAATCCCTGATATTTACCGTATTGAGTGATATAATATTCTGTTTTAAAGCTCTGCCTGTGATACTCTCTGACAGTCCCTGTTCTATCATCTGTGGGAATAAGGTCAGCACATGAAATCTCATTTCCTATATCTCCTGTTATCATCCTGTTTTACAGTTTTACGATTTAAAATGTATGATTTTTTCAATTTTATATCTTATTTTACGGTTTTTGCAGTTTGAGATGCAGCTATCTCAAACCTGCCAGCAGATGTACCTTCATCATGCCATTTTCCACATCAACATCCAGTATACAGTCCTTTATTGCCGGAATCAGCAGATCATTTGCCCCAGCTTTCTTAACAACATACACATCATTGGCACCGGTCTGGAGCACATCATCTATAACTCCAAGCTCCTCTCCTTCGTCTGATGTGACGGAAAGCCCGATAAGATCAGCTATAAAGTACTCATTTTCCTCAAGTGGCACCGCATTTTCCCTTGTCACAAAAAGAGGTGCCTTTTTATATTTTTCTACATCATTTATGTCATCTATGCCCTTAAATTTCAAGATAACCTGGTTCTTGAAAAATTTGACAGAAGTTATTTCCAAATCCCTGCGCTCTTTGCCATTATCCAGAATGATATTTTTTAGCTTTTTAAAACGGGCAGCATCGTCAGTGGTTGGGAACACCTTTACCTCACCGCGAATGCCGTGTGTGCTCGTAATTACACCTACCTGTAGTAAATCTTCCATTCTCTGTCTCCTGATATTAATATAAATCATAACTATTCAGCCCACGCACATTCTCAAAACCATACAATACCGGTTCTGAATAGTTACTATAAATTATAAAAAAACAGGCATCTCATAAGAGATGCCTTTATGTTACTGTACTATCTCAACAATAACCTTTTTGTCTTCTTTAGAGGCTGCGGCCTTAACAACTGAACGAATAGCCTTAGCAATACGTCCCTGCTTGCCGATCACTTTGCCCATGTCAGACTGTGCAACACGTAATTCCAAAACAATTGCTTTCTCGTTTTCGGTCTCAGTTACATTAACCTCATCCGGATAATCAACTAAAGATTTTGCAATTACTTCAACTAATTCTTTCATTACGCCACCTCTTTATCCTATTTCTCGATACCAGCACTCTTGAAGATTCTAGCTACTGTCTCAGTTGGCTGTGCGCCGTTTGATAACCATTTCTTAGCTAATTCCTCATTTACATGATACTCGCTAGGATCCTTAGTTGGATCGTATGTTCCGATCTCCTCGATGCATCTTCCATCTCTTGGTGATCTAGAGTCTGCAACTACGATTCTATAGAAAGGAGCTTTCTTCTGTCCCATTCTTCTTAATCTGATCTTTACTGCCATTTTGTTTCACCTCCTCATAGGTTAATTGAATAATATATATCAAAAGTAAAATAAATACTTTTGTTAACAAAACATGAAATTCTTTAATGAAATCCATTAAAACGGAAGTCCTTTGAATAAGCCTCCAAGGCCACCGCCTCCACGGCGTCCCTTCTTGCCGCCCATCATGCCGGGCATCTGCTTCATGAACTTCTTTGTCTGCTCAAACTGCTTTACAAGTCTGTTGACCTCTGATACATCCACGCCTGCTCCTCTTGCAATACGAGCCTTGCGGCTTGGATTAAGAAGCTTTGGATTTCGTCTTTCCTCCGGTGTCATGGAATAGATGATTGCCTCTGTGCGGGCCATGCCCTTTTCAGCTTCATCTGTATCAATATCCGGCATCTTGCCTCCACCGATACCCATGCCCGGCATCATGCCCATCACGCTTGAAAGACCGCCCATCTTCTTCATCTGACTCATCGAATCAAGGTACATCTCAAAATCAAACTCATTTTTGCGCATCTTCTGCTCAAGCTTCTTGGCCTGTTCCTCATCAATGTTCTCCTGCGCCTTCTCAATCATGGAAAGCACATCGCCCATACCGAGGATTCTTGAAGCCATACGCTCCGGATAGAACTGCTCAAGGTCTGAAAGCTTCTCTCCCATACCTGCGTATAGTATCGGCTTTCCTGTAACGGCTCTGATTGAAAGCGCCGCTCCACCTCTGGTGTCACCATCAAGCTTTGTGATGACAACTCCGTCAATTCCTATCTTTTCATCAAAGGTACCTGCTACATTTACCGCATCCTGACCTGTCATGGCATCAACCACGAGGATGGTCTGGAAAACATCAGTAGCTTCTTTTATCTCAATAAGCTCTGCCATCATATCCTCATCAATATGAAGACGTCCGGCAGTATCGATGATAACAACATTGAAATCGTTTTTCTTAGCGTGCTCCACAGCAGCCTTTGCGATGTCGGCAGGCTTGTTTTTGTCACCCATTGAGAAAACCTCAACGCCCTGCTTCTCACCATTTATCTTTAACTGCTCAATCGCAGCCGGACGATACACATCACAGGCTACAAGCAGTGATTTCTTGCCCTTGCTCTTAAGCTTTCCGGCAATTTTTGCTGTGGTGGTTGTCTTACCGGCTCCCTGAAGACCTACCATCATGATAACGGTAAGCTCCTTGCCCGGCCTGAAAGCAATCTCTGTCGTCTCAGAGCCCATAAGCTTGATCATCTCTTCGTTTACGATTTTGATGACCATCTGTCCGGGATTGAGACCATTCATGACATCCTGTCCGATTGCTCTCTCCTGAACACTCTTTGTGAACTGCTTAACAACCTTGAAGTTAACATCGGCCTCAAGGAGTGCCATCTTAACCTCTTTAAGAGCAGCCTTTACATCATCCTCAGTAAGCTTTCCCTTGCTGCGGAGATTCTTGAAAACGTTCTGCAGTTTTTCTGATAAACTGTCAAATGCCATATTACAGCTCCTCTAGTATCTGATTCGAAATAGCTTCGATTTCATTCATTAATAGCTCATTATGTGATTTCTTAAAATCATTTGTCAGCTCATGAATCCTTCGTATGTCACTCTTTATGGACATGAACTTTTCAACAAGATGCAGCTTTGCCTCATAGTCAAGCAGCTTCTTATTGCATCTCTTAATCAGATCGGCAACACCCTGACGGGAAATCCCCTCCTCGGATGCAATCTCACCGAGTGACAAATCATTGAAGACAAAATCCTCATATACCTGACGCTGATGCTCATTCAAAAGCTCACCGTAGAAATCATATAAATATGCCTGTTCAAGTTTTTCTTCCATATCAAGTATCCTCTTTTTCCCTCGAACCTATGGTAGAATAACACATAGTTTGCCCGGTGTCAAGTAAAAATACTTGATACTTTTATTTTTATATCATAGTGCGTACAATTCTTGGCTTATAGCCCTTCTTCTCGAGCGCAGCTATAATCTGCTCCTTGTGCTCTGTACCAAAACACTCAAGCGTGATGCGAAGTTCGACAGCCGCACTTCTGTTTGTAGTGACAAACTGGTTATGCTCCAGCTTGATTACATTGCCCTGTACATCGGCAAGAGTCTGTGAAACCTTGGCAAGCTCGCCCGGCTTATCAGGCAGAAGCACTGAAACAGTAAAGATTCTGTCTCTGAAAATAAGACCCTGCTGTACAACTGATGACATGGTAATCACATCCATGTTGCCGCCACTTAGGATAGAAACCACTCTCTTGTCCTTTACTCCGAGATGCTTAAGCGCAGCTACAGTCAGAAGGCCTGAGTTTTCGACTATCATCTTATGATTCTCAACCATGTCAAGGAAGGCCACGATAAGCTCGTCATCCTCCACTGTGATAATATCATCAAGATTTTTCTTTATGTATGGGAAAATATTTGAACCCGGTGTCTTTACCGCTGTTCCGTCTGCAATAGTATTTACACTTGATAAAGTGGTCACTTTTCCATTCTTAAATGACTCCTGCATACAATTAGCGCCGGCCGGCTCCACTCCGATAACCTTAATCTTTGGGTTTAAGAGCTTTGCAAGTGTGGATACACCTGTTGCCAGCCCGCCTCCCCCGATTGGAACAAGGATGTACTCAACAAGAGGAAGCTCCTTGAATATCTCCATGGCGATAGTTCCCTGTCCTGTTGCGACAGCTAAATCATCAAACGGATGGATAAATGTGTAGCCCTCTTTCTCTGCAAGCTCATATGCCTTGGCACATGCCTCATCATACACATCTCCATAAAGCACTACCTCAGCGCCGTAGCTCTTTGTACGGTTTACCTTGATAAGAGGTGTGGTGGTAGGCATCACGATGACAGCCTTGCAGCCATAGCACTTTGCAGCATACGCAACACCCTGCGCATGGTTTCCTGCGGATGCTGTGATGAGTCCCTTTGCCCTCTCCTCATCTGTGAGTGTGCTTATCTTGTAGTACGCACCTCTGACCTTGTAAGCTCCGGTAAACTGCATATTTTCAGGCTTCAGATATACCTTATTGCCTGTCTGGTCACTTAAAAAATCACTGTAAATGAGCTTTGTCTCAAGGGTGACCTCCTTGACCTTCTCACTTGCTTCTTCAAATTTATCTAATGTCAACATATTTGTTCTCCCTTTCCTTGATATAACGATTCAGAACCACCCACGCATTATTCGCAAATTATTCCGTTTTTGTGTCAAACAATGCATTCACGAACTCGTCCGAATCAAATTTCTGCAAATCATCGATGGTCTCACCGACTCCGATATACTTGACCGGCACTGAAAGCTCCGACTGTATCGCTACAGCGATACCGCCCTTTGCCGTACCATCCATCTTAGTAAGCACGATGCCCGAAATCTTTGCCACATCAGAAAACTCTCTCGCCTGAACCAGTGCATTCTGGCCTGTAGTTGCATCAAGCACGACGAGCGTCTCTCTGTACGCATCCGGATACTCACTCTCCAGGATTTTATTAATCTTTCCAAGCTCATTCATCAGATTCTTTTTGTTGTGGAGTCTTCCGGCTGTATCCACGAGAAGCACATCTGCGTTTCTGGCCTTAGAAGCTGCAACTGCATCATATACAACAGCTCCCGGGTCAGCACCCTCGGCACCGCCAATCATATCAACTCCGGCGCGGTTTGCCCATTCCTTCAGCTGGTCTCCTGCTGCCGCCCTGAAGGTATCAGCACCTGCAATAACCACCTTCTTGCCCTGTTCCTTAAGCTTTCCTGCAAGCTTTCCGACAGTGGTAGTCTTTCCCACTCCGTTGACACCGATTACAAGCACAACAGATTTTTCATTTTCAAATCTGTAGGCGGTCTCCTCCACCTTCATCTGCTCCTTGATGCTCTCAATCAAGAGCTCCTTACACTCTGCCGGCTCCTTGATGTGCTGTTCCTTCACCTTCCTCTGCAGATCCTCGATGATACTCTCTGTAGCTCTCACTCCGAGGTCTCCCATGATGAGAATCTCCTCAAGCTCCTCATAAAAATCATCATCTATGTGTGAAAATCCACTGAAAAGTGAATCTATGCCTGAAACAATATTGTCTCTGGTCTTTGTCAGTCCTGAAACGAGCCTCTTAAAAAAGCCCGGCTTCTTTTCTTTTTCTTCCATTTTAACTCTCCATAAATAAATTTTACTGCGTCAGATCATTCTCTATAAGATTCACTGAAACGAGTGTTGAAACACCCTTTTCCTGCATCGTGATACCATATAGTCTGTCCGCAGCCGCCATCGTACCACGTCTGTGTGTGATAACGATAAACTGTGTGTTCTTTGTAAGCTTGTTCAGATAATTTGCATAGCGCGAAACGTTTGAGTCATCAAGCGCCGCCTCAATCTCATCAAGCAGACAAAACGGCGATGGCTTAAGTGCCTGAATGGCAAACAAAAGTGCAATAGCGGTGAGGGCCTTTTCTCCACCGGACATCTGCATCATATTCTGTAGCTTCTTTCCGGGCGGCTGTGCGACGATTCTGATGCCGCACTCCAATATATCCTCATCCTCCACAAGCTCGAGTGAACCATGTCCACCACCAAAAAGCTGCTTAAAGGATTTGTCAAACTCTCTCTGAATCTCAGCAAACTTCTCTGTAAACTGCTTTCTCATACCACTGTCAAGCTCGTCTATGATGCCAACCAGCGTCTTTTCTGCCTCGATAAGGTCGTCATGCTGTCCCTTTAAGAACTCATAACGTGTTGAAATCTCCCTATATTCCTCAATCGCGTTGACATTTACATCTCCGAGGTGTCTGATTTCGTCCTTTATGCCTGCAATCAGCTTCTTTAATGAAGACAGGTCATCGTATGCATCATTTCTAAGTTCTGCTGCCGCATGCGGAGTAAGCTCATACTCATCCCACATATAGTTAGTCTGAATCTCTGAAGCCTCCTTAAGCTTTTCTCTCTGGCTGTTCAGTCTGAAAAGCTCCTTATCCAAATCAGCCTGCTTCTTTGAAACTTCCTCCTGCTTTGCAAAAAAGCCTCTGTAATTCTCAGACATCTTTTCCTTTTCGACAAGACTCTCCTTAAGCTCTTCATCAAGCTTTGAATTGTTGTCCTTTGAAGCCAGAATGGTCTGTGTGATTGCATCAATATCAGCCTGCTTCTTTTTAATATCATCCTTTGCAGTAGCTGCACCTTCCACAAGGCTTGCCTTCTGCTCATCTAATCTTTCTATCTCTGAATTGATACGATTAATATTTTCTATAGCAAACTCTGCCGTCTTTGTAATATTTGCAAGCTCAAGTGAAATGGCAGTGGCCTTGCTTGAAGCCTCCTGCTCAAGTACTCCCTGCTTCTCAAGTATCTCACTGTATGAGCTGTTTTCCTTCTCAAGCTGCTCCTCACGCTGCTTTGATGCCTCAAGCTGCGCTGCAATATCCTTCTTGCCCTGATTTATCTCTTCGAGCTGTTTTTCAATCTCCGCATTTTCTGTGCGCAAATCCTCGTAGACATTCGCACTCTCCTTCTTCTGCTGTTCTGCCCTGTCAACAGAGATCTGTGCTGTATTCTGCTCAATATACTTTTCCTGTAGCAGTGTCTTTGTGGCTGCTATATCCTCCTCGCCAAGCGCAATAGCAGTCGCAATATCATCCTTTCTGGCTCTAAGCTCTTTAAGCTTTATCTTTGTCTGATCAACTTTCTTTTCAAGCTCCTCAATCTCACGGTTTCTCGCAAGTAGATTGGATGAATTTTTAAACGCACCACCGGACATAGAGCCTCCCGGTGCCAGATACTCGCCCTCTACAGTCACGATATGGAGTGAATAGTGATTTTTCTTTGCAAGCGCAATGGCATTGTCAATTGTGTCCACCACTATCACCCTGCCAAGCAGGTAAGCAACAACCTCATCAAACTTCGGATCACACTTCACCAGCTTATTTGCAATGCCAAGCACACCCTTTTCGCCGAGTGCCGCCTCATTTTTTGTATTTCTGTTTGCACGCACACTTGTAAGAGGCAAAAAAGTAGCTCGTCCAAAATGATTGGTCTTCAAAAAGCCAATCATCTTTTTGGCTGTAGCCTCATCCTCAGTGACGATATTCTGGATATTGCCACTTAAGGCTGTCTCTATCGCTATCTCATAGCGCTTATCCACCTGGATAAGATCTGAAACCACACCGAGAAGTCCCGGATTTTTAGCCTTCTGCTCCATAACACGCTTGATGCTGTTGCCATAGCCATCATAGCGCTCGGCAATGTTTTTAAGTGACTCAAGCCTGGAAACAGACTTATGATACTCTGTGGAAGCCTCCTCCATCAGGCGGGCATTCTCTCTGGACTTATCTCTCCACTCCCTGGCCTTTGCCAAAAGAGCCGACTCATTTTCCTTTAAACCGGCTATCTCTTCATTGACAACATTAAGCTTCTTATTAGCCTCATCCAATATATCATCAAGCCCTGCTTCCCTTGTCTTTCTATCTAAAAGACGCTTGGTAAGCTCTGCCTTTCTGATATTAATCTGCTCAAGCATAGTGGCAAAGCGCTGCTGCCTTGACTGGATACTGCCTCGCTCCTGAAGCAGGGCGATAAGCTCATTCTTGCCCTTTTCCAGTCCGTCATTGCAGCGGTTAACCTCTGCAAGCACAGCCTCATGCTCGTTTACCGCAAGAAGCTCGTTCAGCTTCATCTGCTCTATATCAGCTTCCAGTGCAGCTTTTTTGTCATCATACTCTTTCCTGCTTTTAAGACGCTCAGCCTTTTCCTTTTCTATAGCTAAAAGACGCGACTGCAAATGCTCATCCGTCATTTCGGCCGTGTGAATCTGCTCCTTTAAAAGCTCTATCTGATTCTCAAGCTTCTGTCTGGTGGATGAAGTGCTTGTGATGCTCTCTCGAAGAGACTCGATACGCTCATCCATCTGCTGCATATCATTCCCAAGCCTCTCATACTCTGCCTTGATGCTCTCGTATGTGGCGTTGGTCTCCTTTAGCTCGTCATCCGCAATAGCGTATTTCTCATCAGCTGACTTAATCTCAGTCTCAATGCGCGCTGATTCAAGCAAAAACATGTTGACATCGTAGTTCTTCAGCTCTTCTCTTTTTTTAAGATATGTATGAGCCTTCTCGGACTGTCTCTGTAACGGACCTACCTGTCTCTCAAGCTCTGTCAGGATATCATTGACACGCACAAGGTTCTCCCGCTCATTATCGAGCTTCTTTTGTGCTGTAAGCTTTCTCTTTTTAAACTTCACAATGCCGGCAGCCTCATCAAACAGCTCTCGCCTCTCCTCCGGCTTTCCACTTAGAATCCTGTCAATCTGGCCCTGTCCAATGATGGAATAGCCCTCTTTACCGATACCGGTATCGTAGAAAAGCTCCGAAACCTCCTTGAGCCTGCACGGATTGCCATTGATGAGATACTCGCTCTCTCCCGAGCGGTAAACACGTCTGGCAACCGTAACCTCATTGAAATCAATCGCAAGCGAATGGTCTGAATTGTCAAGTGTGATTGCGACATACGCGTATCCAAGCGGCTTCCTGTTCTCAGTGCCTGCAAAAATAACATCCTGCATGCTGGCACCACGAAGCTGCTTTGCGCTCTGCTCACCGAGCACCCATCTGACCGCATCGGCGACATTACTCTTTCCACTGCCATTTGGCCCTACAATACCTGTGATGCCGTTGTGGAACTCAAAAACAATTTTGTTGGCAAAGGACTTAAAGCCCTGTACTTCCAAACTCTTTAAATACATTAAAAACTCCTATTCCCTGTTTCTATATAAAAGAAGTGCCTGATATGCTGCCTGCTGCTCCGCCGCTTTCTTTGTGTGGCCTTCTCCCTCGCTGACACGCTCGCCGTCCACAAGCACCGCAACCGTAAACTGCTTGTCATGGTCCGGACCGCTCTCATCAATAAGTTCATAGGAAAGCTGCTCGTGTCTGCCCTGTATAAGCTCCTGAAGGATAGTCTTGCTATCATAAAAGAGCTGCTTATTCTCAATATCAGTCATGATGAACCTAAGCACAAACTCCTTTGCATTAGTAAAACCACCATCTAAATAAATTGCTCCAATCACTGCCTCAAGCGCATCAGAAAGAATTGACTTTCTCTTTCTGCCACCTGTATGATCCTCGCCCTTGCCAAGACGCAGGTACTTCCCAAGGTCAAGCGGCTTTGTACAAAGTGCAAGAGTCGGCTCACAAACAATGCTTGCGCGCAGCTTGGTAAGCTCACCCTCAGGCTTTTGCGGATAATTGATAAACAAAAACTCACTTGAAACAATCTCCAAAACAGCATCCCCCAAAAACTCCAGGCGTTCGTTATCAGAATGCTTTTTCATGTGCTTTTCATTGGCATACGAGCTGTGTGTCAGTGCCTGCTCAAGCAGATGCCGATTCTTGAACGTATAGCCTATTTTGCTTTGAAATTCATTTAAATCTGCCATAATTTTTCCTCTATTTCTATATCTATCCATTTTACATATTCCGTGAGTATAACGAAAAGCCCTCATAATAAAGGGCTTTTCATTAGTTAAACATACTACTGCTCGCTTACAGCTTTTTTAATCTGCTCAACAGCATCGCCTACAGTGACGATTTTCTCTGCTTCCTCATTAGGAATCTCGATATCGAACTCTTCCTCGATACCCATGATAATCTGGAATACATCCAGAGAGTCAGCGCCAAGATCATCAATGAAGGTTGACTCCATAGTAACCTCGGTCTCGTCCACGTTAAGTACCTCGACAATAATGTCTCTAAGCTTCTCAAATTCCATTTTTAATACCTCTCATTTCTGTTTATAGTGACTAATCATACAGCAGTACTGCTATCTAATCAGCCGGCTTATTAATAATATATTCTTTAATTTTATCATTAATCTCTTTTTCCTTAAATGTAACACACTGGAAAACAGAGTTAGTGATTTCCTTTGCCTTGGAGCTGCCGTGGGTCTTTACCACAAGACCATTCAATCCTAAAAGCGGTGCTCCGCCGTATTCGGTCGCATCAAATGACTTTAGCGTATTCTTAAGAGCCGGAAGTGCAAGTGCAGCTCCTATCTTGCTCTTTAGTGTGCTCATGAGCCCCTTCTTTATGACTCCGATAAGAGTGGAGCTAAGGCCCTCGTAGAGCTTTAATATGACATTGCCCGTGAAAGCCTCGCAGACTATAACATCGGCATCTCCCTTTGGAATATCCCTTGCCTCAATGCTTCCGACAAAATTGATGTCTGTGCACTCTCGAAGAAGCGGCATGGTCTCCTTTACCAGGGCATTACCTTTCTCCTCCTCCGCACCGATATTGACCAGTGCAACCTTTGGATTCTTCACGCCGACAACATGCTCCATATAGATAGAGCCCATCTTGGCAAACTGTACCAGATGCTCAGCTCTGGCATCCACATTGGCTCCACAGTCTATGAGCAGAGATACGCCCCTCTCAGTCGGAATAAGCGGTGCCAAAGGCGGCCTTTGTATGCCCTTTATCCTGCCGACTATTACCTGTCCTCCGACAAGTACAGCACCTGAGCTTCCTGCCGAAACAAATGCATCAGCCTCTTTATTTTTGACCATATTCATGCCAACAACGATTGATGACTGCTTCTTTCGTCTGATTGCCAGAACCGGTGGCTCTGCCATCTCTATAACCTCAGGCGCATCTACTATCTCTATCTGCTCCTTAGGATATGTATACAAAGAAAGCTCCCTCTCTACCGGTACCTTCTGTCCCACAAGAAATATCTTTATATCATTTCTTTTGTTAACCGCATCTACCGCACCCTTTACTACCTCTGCGGGTGCATTGTCGCCACCCATTGCATCGAGTGCGACCCTTGTTGTACTTTGCATTGTGACCTCCCTGTGCCTGCTAAAAAGCAAACTACTAATTGATTAAATAAAATATACTATAATCATAGGTATAAATCAATAACCAATTCACTACTCTATATGGCTTCCATCATTCTCCCGGACTCATTGAAATAACCTTGCCACAGTTCCATAAATCAGCAGTGCGCTTTGCTGCATCAAGTCTGTCATCGTCAGACTTAAAATCAATATTTACTGAGTGGCATCCGCACTCAAGACATGTCACATAATATGAGCTGCCGCAGTCCTCCTCGAGAATCCCGGCACCGCCACAGAGCGGGCACTCATAGATTTCAACTAAATCGTCTATATTATTCATGATAGTTTGCTTCCTTCTTTCTTTAATATCTAAATATCCTTTCAGTATAATAACATCCCTGCAAGCTATATACAAGCAAAAAGTACCTTCATTTTATTATGGGATAAAAAAGGGATAAAATCAATCAAAAAAGGATTGAACGATATCGTTCAATCCTTAATTTTACTGGTTTTCTACTATTAGTCCTGAGGAATGATTTCTTTTTTGTTGTATGATCCGCAGTTCTTGCAAACTCTGTGTGGCATCATAAGCTCTCCACATTTGCTGCATTTTACTAAAGTAGGAGCAGACATTTTCCAGTTTGCTCTTCTCTTATCTCTTCTTCCCTTAGAAGATTTATTCTTTGGACAAATTGACATTTGTTTACACCTCCTTAAACTTGTTAAATATATCCTGGAACGCTGCCATTCTTGGATCCGGTACAAAACTATCGCAACTGCAGGTGCCTTTATTCAAGTTCATCCCGCAGACTTTACAAATACCTTTGCAATCGTCTTTGCACAGAACTCTCATTGGCCAGTTCACCAGAATTTCGGCGTAGACAAGTTTATCTACATCGAGTTCAAACCCAATCAGGTAGTCAGTTTCCTCCATCTCTTCATCGACTAATGCTCCGTCTGTGATTTTCAGAGTCTTGTCAATGTCAAAATGCATGTTTGTTGGAACTTCTTCCAAGCATCGGCTGCACGGTATCGCTATGTCTATATCTACTGTTCCCGTGATGTGCACTGCTGCATTCTCCACGTTTGAGATATGAAGTGATATCGGCCGCTTTTTCAGAATAGGATAACCTCCTAAACGCGACTCAAATGATGTGAGCGTAAGCTCTGTCTCAATTGTTGTCTCTTTATTGATAGATTTTACAATGGTTGATATATCAATCATAGTTCTCTCCTATTCACACCTAACCAATTATACATATTGGAGTGGTGTTTGTCAACAAAATTTTATAATTTATCCACAACTTTTTGCTTTTTATTAGCCAACAAGCTTTACTGTCTCGCGGCAGATTGCAAGCTCCTCGTTTGTAGGGATGACGCATACCTTTACGCTTGAGTCTGCTGTTGAGATAAGTGCCTCCACGCCGCGTGTCTTGTCGTTTGTTACACGGTCGATCTTTATGCCGAGGTAACCTAAATATGCCATGATTTTTTCTCTTACAAAGCTTGTGTTCTCACCGATTCCTGCTGTGAATGCGATAGCGTCTACTCCGTTCATTGCTGCTGCATATGCTCCGATGTATTTTGCTACTCTGTAGCTGAATACCTCTACTGCTGCGATGGCACGCTTGTTGCCCTCATTGTAAGCTGCCTCAAGGTCTCTGAAGTCGCTTGATACTCCTGACATGCCGGCTACTCCTGACTTCTTGTTGAGTACATTCATCACACCATCGATATCAAGGTTTTCTTTCTTTGCGATGAACTCCATGATTGATGGGTCGATATCACCTGAACGTGTTCCCATTACAAGTCCCTCAAGTGGTGTAAGTCCCATTGATGTATCTACGCATTTACCGTTTAATACTGCGCTGACTGAAGCTCCGTTTCCAAGGTGTGCTACGATAATCTTTGAGTTATTTAAATCCATTCCAAGGTAGCTTGCTGCCTCCTTTGATACGAAGCTGTGGCTTGTGCCGTGGAAGCCGTATCTTCTTACCTTGTACTTCTCATAGTACTCATATGGAAGGCCGTAGAGATATGCTTTCTCAGGCATTGTCTGATGGAAGGCTGTATCAAATACTCCTACCATTGGTACATTTGGCATAAGTGCCTGGCATGCTCTGATTCCGATGATGTTGGCAGGGTTGTGAAGAGGTGCGAGGTCGTTGCACTCCTCTACCTGTGCGATTACTTCCTCTGTGATGACTACTGAGTCTGAGAACTTCTCGCCGCCGTGCACTACACGATGTCCTACTGCATCGATCTCTGCAAGTGACTTTACTGCGCCTGTCTTTGGATTTACAAGTGCATCGAGAACCATCTGGATGGCCTCTTTATGTGTTGGCATAGGTGCCTCTGTGATTTCCTTATCAAGACCCTCTTTCTGATATACGAGTCTGCCATCGATTCCGATTCTCTCGCAGAGTCCTTTTGCAAGTACCTCCTCTGAATCTGAATTGATGAGCTGGTATTTCAGTGATGAACTACCGCAATTAATTACTAATACATTCATTGTTTTGTCTCCTTTGGTTTAAAATTACAATACTATTGTTAGTATAAACTTATTTTTCAAATGCGACAAGGGTGTTTTTGTGGTATTATGGGTTTGAACTCTAAAAAATACATTACCGATTAAAGGAGCAGCAAACATGAAGGTTGCAGGTGTGATTACCGAATATAATCCATTCCACAATGGTCACAAATATCAGCTAGAGCAGATTAAAAGGCAGACATCTGCTGATTATATCGTCGTAGTAATGAGCGGTGATTTCGTGCAAAGAGGTGAGCCTGCCATAATTGACAAATACGAGCGCACACGCATGGCGCTTTTGAGTGGTGCCGACCTGGTGCTTGAGCTTCCATCGGTCTTTGCCACTGCTTCTGCCGAGTTTTTTGCCGGTGGCGGAGTCAGTGTACTCAAAAACACAGGTGTGGCGGACATGCTGTGCTATGGTGTGGAGTCTGTGGACCATGAACTTACAAAGCTTGTGGCTGGCGTGCTTAAGAATCCGCCTGCTGAGTATTCCGCCTCTCTTGCCCGGCTGATTCAGGGTGGGATGAGCTTTCCTGCGGCCAGGAGCAGAGCTCTATGTGAATATTTTCAAGATAACTATGATATTTCTTTAGAGAAATTAGATGCTTTCATAGCTTCACCCAATAATATTCTGGCCATTGAGTATGAGAAGGCTTTGATGGACTGTGATATTACAGGATTTCCTATTCAGCGCGTCGGTGAAGGATATCACAGCACGGATTCGACAAGTGAGTTTTCTTCCGCTACGGCTGTGCGCGGGGTGATTTCGACCTTAATTGATATAGACAAACACAACACTATTACTAATATGCAGCTTGATAATTCATGGATTTTCACAAAGTTCAGTCAGCTAATGCCATCAGACTGCGCCGATATTCTTGCAGATTGTATTTTAGGCGGTCATATTGTGTTTCCGGATGATATTTCTGAAATGCTTTACTATCGCCTGCTGACCTGGAAGGATAAAGGCTTTGCGCAGTATTCAGACTGCACAAAGGAGCTTTCTGCAAAGATAGTTAAAAATATATATAAATATGAAAGTTTTACGCAGTTTTGTAACTTACTGAAGAGTAAAAATCTGACTTATACGCGTATTTCAAGGGTTCTCACGCATATTTTACTTGGTATTGAGAATGATGATTTTAACATATGTATGGATAATCCTTATCTGCGCATACTCGGTTTCAAAAAATCATCTGGAGAGCTTATGCATCTCCTCAAAAAAAGAGCATCAGCGCCTATTATTACAAAAGTCGCTGATGCTCCGTACGAGCTTATTTCCAAGGATATTTTTGCCGCTGATTTGTATGGCAGACTGTGTCATTCACAGCAAAATGAGTTTACACATGGGGTTGTAATTATTTAATCTACAGCTCCATTATAATTTCTCTTGCCAGACTTTCCTCTATAGGCTTTGCATACACTCCCGGTGCAAACTCAACAGTAGCTCCTATGCCCTTCTGGAGCACGAAGCGCAGCTTGCCGTCTCTCACCTTTTTGTCGGTGTAAAGCTTTTTAACAAGTTCCTCTCTGTCTATATAGTCCGGTATACGTGTCGAAAGACCGGCTCTCTCATAGAGCTTTATCACGCGCTCTGCCTGCTCCTCTGACATATAGCCAAGGCGTGCTGACATGAGTGCCTGTGCTGCCATTCCAATTGACAGTGCCTCTCCGTGCAGCAGCTTATAATCGCTGACCGTCTCAATGGCACGACCTACTGTGTGGCCCAGATTTAAGGTTTCGCGAAGACCGGATTCTCTCTCATCCTTCATGACCACATTATACTTGATACGGCAGTTGTTTTCTGCAATATACTCACATGCAAATTTCTTGAATGAATAGATATCATCCAGATTTTCCTCTATAAACTCAAACATATCCTCGCTGCCTAAGCATGCGTGCTTTATCGTCTCTGCCATGCCGCTTGCCATCTGGCGCTGTGGCAGTGTCTTCCATGCAGCTATGTCAATATATACCTTTTTCGGCTGATTGAACAAGCCTATGGTGTTTGTGGCAAGCGGTGTATCGATGGCTGTCTTGCCGCCTACCGAAGCATCTGCTGCCGCAAGAAGTGTGGTTGCATAGTTGATAAACGGCACTCCTCTGCCATAAGTTCCTGCAATAAAGCCTGATAAGTCGGTTACCACACCGCCACCGACTGCAATGATACAGCAGTCTCTTCTGTACCCCTTTTTAAGCATGGCATCCTCTATTTTTGCCTTTGTCTCACGTGACTTGCTCTTTTCACCCGCCGGGAAAACAAACAAATCCACTGAGTATCCCGCATGCTTTATTTTCTCACAGATTGGAAGAGCATAAGGATCACGCACATTTGTATCTGTAATCACTGCAAATTTCTTTATCTTGCCCACAAGACCATTTTCCAGGTCAGATACAAGGGTGTCTGAGAGGTAGTAGCCTATCTCAATATCATATGTGTCATCTACTACCTTTTTGAGTTCTACATTGAATATGCTCATCTTTTTCTCCTGTTATGATATATTTTTGTTTCTTTTATGTGGGAAACTGCTACAGTATCCCCACAGCCTGCTTGGCGAGCTTATCTGCCTCTTCGTTGCCCTCTACCCCTGAGTGTCCTTTTACCTTTACAAAAGTAAGCTTTATTTTATCCTTAACTGACATGATGTATTCGTGATAAGCTATAGTGCCTGCCTTGTTTCGCTTCCAAGCCCCTGTGGCCCACATCTCTATGCCCATGTAGTCATAGTATATGACCAGTTCCTTAATTCCAAGCTCTATAGCCTTTTTTACGGCAGCCTCCGCGCCCTTTATCTCTCCTGCTACGTTGCGCATTGTGGCCATCTCGGCATCATTATCTGCCCCCTGCAGCACGTATTTTTCATGGTCAGTCACAAGAAAGCCTCCATAGCCATAGGTTTGTGTAACCTTGTTAAAGGAGCCGTCGACAAACGCATACGTACTATTTTCGCCGGATGATTTCATTCCCGTAATGGTTTTCTCTCCGGCAATAATTTTCTCTCCGTTAATAAATTTTTCTGCCTCTTCTATGGTCTTAAAGCTTTTATACACTGCTCCTTGATATCCGTCAACCATTGCTTTGCAATCATTCCAGTTGAAATATATCCCGGGAACCTTTCCCTTTTTTACCGCATAGTATTTTGATGCCATGCTTTATTTCTCCTATAACACTCTTGACAAAAATTCCTGTAATCTCTCACTCTTTGGTGCGCCAAATACTTCCTCAGGTGTGCCCTCCTCAGCTATGGTACCCTCATTGATGAACATCACTCTGTTGGCCACTTCTCTGGCAAAGCCCATCTCGTGTGTCACGACTACCATTGTCATGCCTGCCTCTGCAAGCTCCTTCATTACTGAAAGCACCTCACCTACCATCTCAGGGTCAAGTGCCGATGTAGGCTCATCAAACAGTATGACATCAGGATTCATAGCAAGCGAACGGATAATTGCCACTCTCTGCTTCTGTCCTCCGGAAAGCTGCGCCGGATATGCATCTGCCTTATCGAGGAGACCTATTCTGGTGAGAAGCTCATCTGCCTTCTTTGATGCCTCATCCTTCGTCATCACACCAAGCTTCACCGGTGCGAGCATGATATTTGCTTTTATTGTCATGTTGGCAAACAGATTGAACTGCTGGAAAACCATGCCGATTTTCTGTCTGGTCACATTGATGTCTGTCGACTTGTCTGTCAGGTCTGTTCCTTCAAAAAGGATTTGTCCTGATGTAGGTGTCTCGAGCAGATTGAGGGAGCGTAAAAATGTAGACTTTCCACAGCCTGACGGCCCGATGATGGCAATTACATCACCTCTGTTCACCTCTGTGCTTATGCCCTTTAATACCTCCTGCTCTCCAAAACTCTTGTGCAGGTCTTTTACCTCTAGTATCACGTTATTATCTTTCATTGCTTCTCAGTCTCCTCTCAAGTTTGCTTACTCCGTGGCTTAAAAGCATCACTATAACCAGATAAATAAGAGCTACAGCAATAAGCGGTATAAATGCCTCGTATGTGTTGCTTCGTATGATATCTCCACCCTTTGTCAGATCCATCATACCAATATAACCACTGATTGATGTCTCTTTTAGGAGGCTGATAAACTCGTTAAGCAGCGCCGGAAGTATATTTTTGACAGCCTGTGGTATGATAACAAGCTTCATGGTCTGTCTGTAATTGAGTCCTAAGCTTCGTCCTGCCTCAAACTGTCCTATATCTACAGACATGATTCCTGAACGCACAATCTCTGCCACATATGCAGCTGAGTTGAGGCCGAAAGCAATGACTGCTACAAGTATCTTGTTGGTCACAGATGCAAGTACTACATAGTATATAATAAGAAGCTGTATCATGACAGGTGTTCCCCTGATGATGGTCAGGTATGCCTTGCAAATTCCGTTTAATATGGCAAGACCGCCGTTTCTGTCATGGCTGGTTCTGACTATCGCAATTAAAAATCCCAGCACAATACCAAGCATTACGGCAAATATTGTGATAACTATTGTATTGCCAAGACCCTTTACGATATACATGTAACGATTGTCCTTGACAAAGTTGTCATAGAGCTTTTCCTTTATACCGATAGAAGAACCCGACTGGCTGTCTTTTACGATAATCTCCTGCTTTGTGGTGATATATGTATCGGTAAAATCAACATTTTTCTGTCTGTCCTCTGTCACTGTAAAGCCTGCTGCCCCGACATCCACCTTGCCTGATGATACAGCGGCAATGATTGCGTCAAACTGCATATCCTCTACCTGCATATCCATGCCAAGCTCATCGGCTATGGCCTGCATGATATCCATATCAATTCCTGTGACCTTGTTGTCCTCATAGTACTCATATGGAGGGAACTCTGCATTGGTTCCTACCTTAAGTGTTCCGTTTGACCTGTCAATGTCCTTCTTCACGTAGGGAGTCTTTCCCACCTGATCTTCAGAGCCGATATAGTTGTCGATGATGCTCTGAACTGTTCCATCCTGCTGCAGCTTTTCAAGCGCAGTGTTTACCTTGTCGCGAAGCTCTGTATTACCCTTTTTCAGGCAGAATGCATAGTCCTCGTTGGTAAACTCCTCGTCCAGTATCTTAAGCCCCTTGTTTTCTTTTACAAAAGCAAGTGCCGGCTGCTCATCAATAACTACGCAGTCAATCTTGCCGACCTTTAATGCCTGGACTGCATCAGCACCCTTGTTGTATCTCTCTACCTTGGTGCCTGAACCGTCGTTCTCATAATCAGATACATAGATATCTCCTGTGGTACCGAGCTGGACACCTATTTTTGCGCCCTCCAGATCGTCCACACAAGCGACCTTTTTGCTGTCGCTTTTGCCGCATGCGCATAAGCAGGCGATGAATGTAGCCATTAATGCTGCCATAAGCAAAATCATAATCGGTTTTTTCTTAATGGATTTCATATTATTCCTCATTTCTGTATAAATATTTACTCACAATTATATCATATTAGTTTATAAAATAAAAGAGCCTGATTTTATCAGACTCTTTTATACCAAATATTTATGCATCGTGCTCCATGTTGCTTAACTTCTTCGCCTGGTCGGCTGCGATACAGGCATCAATTATTTCCTGGATATCTCCGTTAAGAATCTTGTCAAGCTTATAGAGTGTCAGATTGATTCTGTGATCTGTCACACGTCCCTGTGGGAAGTTGTAGGTACGAATCTTCTCAGCACGGTCTCCTGTACCGATCTGGCTTCGTCTCTCCTCTGCCTCCGCATCCTGCTTCTTCTGAAGCTCCATGTCATAGAGCTTTGTACGAAGAAGTGCAAAAGCCTTTTCCTTGTTCTGTATCTGTGACTTCTCAGTCTGGCTGTAGATGACAATACCTGTTGGATAATGTGTCAGTCGGACTGCTGAATCTGTTGTGTTGACACACTGTCCACCGTTTCCGGAAGCACGCATTACGTCAATTCGGATATCCTTGTCATCAATCTTGACATCCACATCCTCTGCCTCAGGCATTACAGCAACTGAGCATGTAGAGGTCTGGATGCGTCCCTGCGACTCTGTCTCAGGCACTCGCTGCACACGGTGTACTCCCGACTCATACTTTAGGATAGAGTATGCACCTGAGCCCTTTACCATGAACTCGACAGACTTCATACCGCCGATTCCTGTCTCATCGGCATCAAGTGTCTCCACCTTCCAGCCTCTGTTCTCTGCGTAGTGCACATACATACGGTAGATTTCCGCTGCAAAAAGTGCTGCTTCCTCTCCGCCTGCACCGGCACGGATTTCGACGATTACGTTCTTGTCATCGTTAGGGTCCTTTGGCAGAAGAAGTATTTTAAGCTCCTTCTCAAGCTCCTCCACCTGCTCCTTTGAATCCTTAAGCTCTTCCTTTGCGAGCTCTCTCATCTCTTCATCTGATTCCTCATCCAAAATAGCCAGTGAATCCTCGATATTCTGCTTGCACTCTTTATATTTCTTATATGTCTCAACTATAGGAGCAAGGTCACTCTGCTCCTTCATAAGCTTTTTAAATCTGTTTGCATCATTTGCCACATCCGGCTCGCTGAGCAGATTCATCAGCTCTTCATAATGGTGTATAAGATCTTCTAACTTATCAAACATGTTTTTCCTCCTTGCTGTCAAACACTCCCGATACTACCCTGTCATTTCCCGCCAGGTCCTTTATCACATGTACATCGCTAAATCCGGCAAACTGCATCATCTCTGACACCTGTCTGCCCTGGTCACAGCCTATCTCAAAAAGCAGCCTGCCCTGTGGCTTTAGATTTGCCCTGCAATCCTTTATGATGCGCCTGTAAAATAAAAGTCCATCCTCAGAGCCGTCAAGAGCCTCATGCGGCTCAAATACCGACACCTCCGGCATCAGATGCGGTATCTCGTCGCTTCTTATATATGGTGGATTGGATACTATCACATCATACATCTCATCGACATGCTCAAACAGGTCGCTTCTCTCAAAATCAACAAACACGCCGTTAAGCCTTGCGTTTTCCTTTGCCACATTGAGCGCCTCCTTTGAGATATCACAGGCTGCACCGTCCACATTAGTCGTGTTCTTTAAGATGCTTATAATTATACAGCCGCTTCCTGTACACATATCAAGCACTCTCATACCCGGCTCTATCACCTTGAGTGCCTCCTCTACAAGAGTCTCTGTATCCTGACGCGGTATGAGCACATTGCTGTTCACACGGAATTTGAGTCCCATAAACTCCTGCTCTCCGACTATGTACTGGAGCGGAATACGCTCAGCGCGCTTACTCAGCAATGCTTGATATTCACTTATCTGCTCCTGCGACATTTCCTCATCCATATGCACATAGTAATATGTGTGATTTATCCTGCATGCCATGGCTAAAAGCAGCCATGCATCGTTTTTTGCATCAACTATCTTTGCTTTTTGTAATATGCTTTCCCCAAGTAAAATTGCTTCTCTATATGTCATATATACCTTCTATCCGGCGGTCAATGTGCACACACATTGTTTTCCTCCTGCCATTTCTTCCAGTCAAACACAGCCTCAACCGATGCGATGCCAACCTCTATCATTTCATCATCCGGCTCCTTTGTGGTCATTCGCTGCATTAAAAGCCCCGGGATACTAAGCATGTTGACAACCGGATTGTCATATCTGCCCGCAAGCCTGATAAACTCATAAGATACCCCTGCGATTACAGGAATAAGCACAAGTCGTAACAATAACTGCAGTGGCTTTGAATCCACACGGATAAACATGAAAAACAATATGCTTATGAGCATTACTATAAGCAGAAAGCTTGTACCGCAGCGTTTGTGATGCTTTGAGCTTTTTCTCACGTTTTCCACTGTAAGAGGCAGTCCGTGCTCTATGCAGTTGATGCATTTATGCTCAGAGCCGTGATACATAAATGTGCGCTTAATATCAGGGGTCAGCGATATAATTGCTATATACCCCAGAAATATTGCCAGTCTTATAACGCCCTCTATGAACGCTATGAGCATCTGTGAGCTTATCACCTTTTTAAAAAACCCTGAAAGGAAATACGGCAATGCAAAAAAAAGTGCGAGTGCTATGACAATTGACAGTACCACTGTACCTCCAAGCATGGCATTTTCCTGTTTCTTTTCTTTGGCAGCCCTTTTTTTCTTTTCTTCCGCTGTGAGTTCTTCTTCCTTTTTCTTTGAAGCCAAGGTACCTTCATCATCCTCGTCCTCGAAAAATGACGCTGAATACATCAGTGTGCTCATGCCCAGATAAAGCGAATCGACAAAGCTCACCACACCTCTTAAAATAGGAATCTTTCTAACTGCATCAAGCGTCTTTGAATTCTTACGCTTTGACACCTTGACATCTATTTCATGGTCAGGCTTCCTCACGGCTACTGCGTATGTGTCCTTGTTCTGCATCATTACGCCCTCCATGACAGCCTGACCGCCAATACCTGAATACTTCATAAAACCTCTCTATATTCCAAAAAAGGTTGAGGTATATTGCAACCTCAACCTTTCAAGTAACTATATGATTCTATTTCATACCATATTTCTTATTGAACTGCTCAATACGTCCACGAGCCTGGTTAGCTTTCTGCTGACCTGTGTAGAATGGATGGCACTTTGAGCAAATCTCTACGTGGATCTCCGGCTTTGTAGATCCTGTAACGAATGTGTTACCACAGTTACATGTAACAGTTGCCTGATAATAATCTGGATGGATTCCTTCTCTCATGATTTTCACCTCTTTTATATTCTTATCGTATTTCTATAGCTTCACTCTTTATACCCGTATGCCCGATCCGCATATGATACTTGCTGCAAGAGCGACACGTTGCGTCCGTTTACATCCCGATAAACAGCTTAGTTATTGTAGCACATGAATCTGTCAATTGCAAGACATTTTTATAAAATTCTGTTTTTCTTTACAAGATTAACAAATTCCTTGTTGCTCTTTGTGTGTGCAAACATGTTGAGTACGTTCTCAACAGCCTCATCAGAGCGCATGCCGTTGAAGGCTTTACGCATATTATCGACTGCTGCCTGCTCATCCTCATCAAGGAGCAGATCCTCACGCCTTGTTCCTGATTTTACTATATCTATAGCAGGGAAGATTCTCTTCTCGGAAAGCTTCCTGTCGAGCACAAGCTCCATGTTTCCTGTTCCCTTGAACTCCTCAAATACTACATCATCCATCTTGCTTCCGGTATCAACAAGAGCTGTTGCAAGTATTGTCAGACTGCCGCCGTTTCTCATATTACGTGCTGCTCCGAAAAATCTCTTTGGCATATGAAGCGCTACAGGATCAAGTCCTCCTGAAAGTGTACGGCCTGATGGTGGAACTGTCACATTGTAAGCTCTTGCAAGCCTTGTTATGCTGTCAAGGAGTATCATGACATCATTACCATGCTCTACAAGGCGCTTTGCTCTCTCTATTACCATCTCTGACACTCTCTTGTGATGCTCAGGAAGTTCATCAAATGTAGAGTAGATTACCTCGACATTGTCCCCCTCTATAGCCTCCTTGATATCTGTAACCTCCTCCGGTCTCTCATCAATAAGGAGAATAATAAGATGCATCTCAGGATTGTTTACAGTGACAGACTTTGCAACCTCTTTAAGTAATGTTGTCTTTCCGGCCTTAGGCTGTGAAACGATCATGCCTCGCTGTCCCTTTCCTATTGGAGAGATAAGATCTACAACTCTCATCGCAACACTTGCTCCGGGCCTCTCGAGACGCAGTCTCTCATTCGGGAATATAGGCACAAGATCCTCAAAGCTTGTACGCTTCTGTGCTACATCCGGTGTATATCCGTTGACAGTGGTCAGGTATAAAAGAGCCTGGAATTTCTCACGCTCAGACTTCACCTTCATATTACCTTTTACGATATCACCTGTCTTTAAATTGAAGCGGCGTATCTGCGCAGGTGCCACATAGATATCATGATCTCCCGGCATATAATTATCACAGCGGATAAATCCAAAGCCCTCCGGCATTACCTCAAGTATGCCTTCTGCCTCCTCTCCACTGTCGAGTGCTGCATAATCATCTTTAAAAGAGTTGGCGCGCTCCTCGGCTGTACCGTTTTTCTCAGCCTCCTCAGCCTCTTTTGCATCCTCCTCGAGCATTCTTTCAATAATCTGTCCCTTTTTCAGTGATGAAACGCCCTTAATTCCTCTTGCCTTCGCCAGATCCTTAAGCACAAATGCCGACAAACTTTCATATTTTTCTCTCATCTGTTCCATTTCGTCTTCTCCTTAAATTTGATAACAGTATTTATTCAATTCGTCTAAACAATATTATTTAACAAATATATCTGTGTAGCTATTGGGAAATAACGCCTGAATTGACTTTTGAATTATTAATTATTGATTATACATCATTTCTTTAAAAATATAAAGCGATTTCTTATTTTTTATCATATTTTTTATATAATCGGTTATCTGCATAGTTACTTGATTTAAATCACCTGCAATGTTATGATTATTCAAAAGAATTTTTAGAGGGAGAATTACCATGGATAATAAAGAAAAAGCACTGAAATGCCACGAAGAGTGGAACGGAAAACTCGAAACCATCGCTAAATCAAAGGTTAATTCGAGAGAGGACCTTGCAATTGCATACACCCCCGGTGTTGCTGAGCCATGTAAGGTCATAGCCGAGGATAAGGAGGCTGCATACAAATACACCTGGAAGGCAAATACCGTTGCCGTAGTATCAGACGGAAGTGCTGTGCTTGGTCTTGGAAACATCGGTCCTTACGCTGCCATGCCTGTCATGGAGGGTAAATGCGTACTTTTCAAGGAGTTTGGAAACGTAAACGCTGTTCCTATCTGTCTCGACACTCAGGACACTGAGGAGATTATTGCTGCAGTCAAAAATATCGCACCGGGCTTTGGCGGAATAAACTTAGAGGATATTTCTGCTCCGCGCTGCTTTGAGATTGAGGAGAGACTTAAAGAGATGCTCGATATTCCTGTATTCCACGATGACCAGCACGGAACTGCAATCGTCGTACTCGCCGGTATCATCAACTCTCTGCGCCTGACCGGCAAAAAGAAAGAGGACTGCAAGGTTGTTGTAAACGGTGCAGGCTCAGCAGGTGTTGCCATCACTAAGCTTCTTCTGACATATGGCTTTACACATGTGACCATGTGTGACCGTCTAGGCATCATAGGAAAGGACTATCCAAACCTCAACTGGATGCAACAGAAAATGACAGAGGTTACAAACCTTGAAAATGCAAAGGGTACTCTCGCAGATGCTTTAAAGGGTGCTGACATATTCGTTGGTGTTTCCGCTCCAAATATCGTCACAGCCGAGATGGTTTCTTCCATGAATAAGGATGCTATTCTTTTTGCCATGGCAAATCCTGTTCCTGAGATTATGCCTGATGTGGCAAAGGCTGCAGGTGCCAGAGTGGTCGGTACCGGAAGAAGTGATTTTCCTAACCAGATAAACAACGTGGTTGCATTCCCCGGAATCTTCAAGGGTGCCTTAGAAGGACGCGCTGCACAGATCACTGAGGAAATGAAGCTTGCTGCCGCAGAAGCACTAGCCGGTCTTGTTTCAGACGAAGAATTAAATGATGATTTTATTATGCCTGAGGCATTTGACCCGCGTGTTGCCGCTGTTGTCAGCGAAGCTGTAAAGTCACATATTTAATATGAGATACTATTCACTCAACAGATACTGCCGCGATACATTCGGTGAAAAGCTCTACAAGCTCTCTTTAGATGGAGGCATGACCTGTCCAAACCGTGATGGCACACTCTCATCGCTTGGATGCCTGTACTGCAGCGCCGGTGGCTCCGGTGATTTTGCGGCGGACCGTAGCCTTTCCATAAAGGAGCAGCTGTCTGCCGCTAAGGAAAAGGTTGCTTCAAAGAGCAGCTGTGAGCACTTTATCGCATATTTTCAGGCTTTTACCAACACATATGCGCCGATAGATTATCTGCGGCGCATATTTTATGAGGCTATAGAAGATCCATCTGTCGCTGTGCTGTCCATCGGCACAAGAACAGATTGTTTTTCTACCGAAATATATGATTTGCTCTCAGAATTAAACAAAATAAAGCCCGTCTGGGTTGAGCTGGGCCTTCAAACCATTCACCGGTCTACTCTTGATGCCATGAATACACATACATGTGTTGAGGATTTCATCATTGTAACGGATGAGCTTAGACGCCGTGGCATAAAGGTTATTGCACATCTCATACTCGGGCTTCCTCATGAGACACGCGGCATGATGCTTGAATCCGTTGATTTTGTTGCTAAAAGCGGTATTTTCGGAGTTAAGCTTCAGCTGCTGCATGTGCTAAAGGGCACACCACTGGCTGATATATATATAAAACAGCCATTTGAGCTTTTTACGCTGGATGATTACTGCGATTTTGTGGTAGACTGTATAGAAAGACTTCCAAAGGATATGGTTATCCACCGCATGACCGGTGATGGACCACGTTCTTTACTTGTTGCACCTCTTTGGAGCACAGATAAAAAACGGGTTCTGAACACAATCAATAAAAGATTTGAAGTTCGAGACACATATCAGGGACGATTAAACTTGTTTTAAAGGAGAAAATCATGGCTGAGCCATTTACCATATATAAGCTTACAATTTTATACATGCTCGACAAAGCGGGCTTTCCGCTGTCAAACACACAGATTTCCAATTTCTTTTTGGAAAAAGAATACACCGACTACTTCCGTGTACAGGAGGTCATCGGTGATTTAGTAAATGCTGATTTAATTAATTTCGAGTCTACTCATTCCAATACACAGTACACTCTGACTGCTGCCGGAAAAGAGACTCTCGGTTTCTTCAAAGACAAAATTACCGACGGTATTGAGTCCGATGTAAAGAGCTTCTTTACTGACAACAAGCTCGAGTTCAGGCAGGAAAACTCCATTCTTGCCGACTATTACAGGACAACTGACCGCAAATATGCAGTACGTTGTCAGGTGCGCTCAGAGAGCACCACCATCATCGACCTGACTCTCTCAGTCGGCACAAAGGAGCAGGCCGAGGCCATCTGCAGCAACTGGAAGAATCAGAACGAGGATGTGTACGCATACCTCATGGATATGCTGCTTCGATAGATTATTTTTTAGTTTTTCTTACAGAGTAGCCGAAACTTCCGAGCTTTTCTCCAAAGCCAAAATACTCTCCGTGCGAGTACATCACGAGGCCGGTATCATTTATATGAAATTTTCCGGTCCCGTCCATGTATTTATCATCCACTGTCACGCCGACGACGTCTGCTATAAACATTGTATGGCTGCCGAGCTCCTCGATTTTTCTTACCCTGCACTCAATATTTACCGGGCTTTGTGATATTCCGACTGCTGACACATGCTGCATCGCAAGCGGTGTCAGATGCAGTTCTTTAAATTTGTCCACATCCCTGCCGCTTTTCACTCCGCAGTAGTCGCAGGCTCTAAGCAGCTCCTCGGTGGTCAGATTTACCACAAACTCTCCGGTTTCTTTAATCATGTTATAAGAAAAGCGCTCCGGCCTTATAGATATCGAAAGCATAGGCGGATTAGTGCACACCGTCCCCGCCCATGCCACTGTTATTATATTGTTATTTCCGGCCTTGTCAGTGACACTCACCATCACAGCCGGCACCGGGTTTAGCATATTGCCCGGCTTCCAGTTTTGTTTTCCCATATGTTAATTTATCCTTTAATTTTTCTTTAATATCCTTTTATATCCACTAATTTTCCTTTAGGTTTTCCACGCTTTCTTTAAGCCTTGCCCGGTTTGCATCCTCAAGCTCCGTGAGCGGCAGACGAAGTCCTCCCACATTATATCCCAAAAGCTTCATAGCAGCCTTTACAGGAATCGGATTCACCTCACAAAACAGTGCCTCTATTAAATCCAGGTATTTAAGCTGAATATCAAGTGCTGATTTAATATTTCCATTCAGGTATTCCATTACCATATCGTGCACTGCAGCCGGCATTACATTAGACAGCACTGATATCACACCGATTCCACCGAGTGAGAGTATTGGGATGACCTGGTCATCGTTTCCCGAATAAATATCGAGGTCATTTCCTGCCAGCTTCTTTAGCTTTGCAACCTGCGATATATTGCCACTAGCTTCCTTGATTCCTACTATATTTTCAAAATCCCTGCCAAGCCTTGCCGCAGTCTGCGGAAGTATATTGCAGCCTGTGCGCGATGGCACGTTGTACATAATGATTGGAAGCCCAACCGCCCCTGCTATCGCTGCATAGTGCGCATAAAGACCATTCTGTGTGGCTTTATTGTAGTAAGGCGTGACAACAAGCAGACCGTCTACACCAAGCTTTTCAGCCTTCTGTGAGAAATCTATCACATTTTGTGTGCAGTTGGCACCTGTTCCCGCTATTACAGGAATCTGCCCGGCTGTCTCGTCTACCACACATTTTATTACCGAAAGCTTTTCTTCCTCTGTCATTGTGGCAGGCTCACCAGTCGTGCCACACACGATAATTGCATCAGTGCCACCGTCTATCTGCCTTCTCACCAGTGTCCTAAGCATTTCATAGTTTACACTGTTATCCTCATTGAAAGGAGTAATTAGCGCTACTCCGGCGCCCTTAAACAGAGACATATATACCTCCCAAATACACTATTTTACTGAACTAGTTTATACTAAACTATTTAACCTATACTAAATATTAAAGTCTGATGTCAGGGTTTTCTTTTATTATATCAGCAATTAATTCTCTCTCATCCATGTGATGCTTTACACCCTTTATCTCCTGATAATCCTCATGGCCCTTTCCTGCAAGCACTATGATATCACCATCCTTGGCATTCTCCATGCAGTATCTGATAGCCTCCTTACGGTCAGGAATTGTCACATACTCTCCATCTGCCTTGTGTACACCCTGTAAAATATCATTGATTATGTCCATAGGCTCCTCATTTCTTGGATTATCGGATGTGACAACAGTAAGGTCTGCAAGTCTCGATGACACCTCTCCCATCTCATAACGGCGTGACTTTGCCCTGTTTCCGCCACAGCCAAACAGGCATACAAGTCTGCCCGGCTCATACTCCTTAAGAGTGGTGAGAAGGCTTTCAAGCGCCATCGCATTGTGTGCATAATCAATCATAAGGGTATATCTTTTTGTAACAGGAACAATCTCTATTCTGCCCTTTACACTCACATGATGAAGAGCCTCCCCAATTGCCTTTTTATCCACATTGAAATGATGGCAGATAGCAATGGCTGTTAGTGAATTGTATACTGAGAATTTGCCCGGCACATTGACCTCCACATCAAAATCCAGAAGCCCTGATACATGGTATTTCACACCGAGTGCTCCATGCTCCTTTTTAAGCTCAACATTTTCTGCTACCAGGTTGTTTGTGGACTTGTAGCCGTAAGTCTCTACCTGGCATGTGTGTCCCTTCATAATACCCTCTAAGTGCTCATCATCTCCGTTAAAGATACCAAGCCTGCACTGTCTGAATAAAAGGCTCTTGCAATGCATGTAGTCTGCAAAATCCTTGTGCTCGTGCTCTCCGATGTGGTCAGGCTCAAGATTTGTAAATACACCAATATCAAAGGTAAAGCCCGATACTCTGTGAAGCATGAGAGCCTGTGATGACACTTCCATAACAACTGCATCAAGGCCTTCATCCACCATCTCCTTAAACAGCTCCTGAACTCTGTATGACTCAGGTGTAGTATTTGCTGACGGAATTCTCTTGTCACCACATATAGACTCTATTGTACCAATAAGTCCTGTCTTTATGCCGGCTGACTCAAGAATTGACCTTACCATATATGTGGTGGTGGTCTTACCCTTTGTACCTGTAATACCGATAGTCTTTATTTTCTCGGCCGGATAATCAAAATAAGCTGCTGACATACACGCAAGTGCAAGCCTTGTATTATCTACCTTAATATATGTCACCCCTTCGATAGGAGTCACATCTTTTTCGACAACCACTGCCGCTGCACCTTTCTTTACCACATCAGGGATGAAATCATGTGCATCTGACACAGCTCCCGATATGCACACAAATACCGATGCCTTCTCCACCTTGCGTGAGTCATACACGAGTGTGGAAATCTCTATATCCGTGCTTCCTGCTAATACTTTATAATCCATTCTTTCAAGTAATTTTTCAAGCTTCATTTTATTTTCTCCCATATTTTATTATATTTTTGATATATATTTTCTGTTAATTTTGTTTCTTAAAGATTTGTAACTATTCATCCACACACATTCGCCAAACCGCACGATACTTGTGCTTTACATGATATCAATTTCTCCTGAGAATACCTCAGTAGCAGGTCCCGTCATAAACACATGATTGGTCTTTGGTATATACTCGATAGTCAGATCTCCGCCTCTTAGATGCACAAGCACCTTGTTGTCAGTCTTTTTGTTAAGTATACATGCCATGACGGTCGCACAGGTTCCTGTACCGCAGGCCCAGGTCTCAGCGCTGCCCCTCTCCCATACTCTCATTTTCGCCTCATTCCTTGAAAGTATCTCTACAAACTCCGTGTTGGTGCGCTTTGGAAACATCTTATGATTCTCAAAAAGCGGACCGTATTTCTCAAGCTCAAAACCTGCCACATCATCGACAAACACTACCGCATGAGGATTTCCCATTGAAACACAGGTCATGTGCCACTCTCTATTGCCTGCTGAAATCGGTTCATCTATTACCCTGTAGTCATCATCATAAGCACTTCCGTCTGCTTTCACAACCGGAATGTCACCAGGCGTCAGAATAGGCTCACCCATATCCACGCGCACCTGTGATACCTTATTTTCCTCAACATATAGTGTAAGGTACTTAATGCCTGCTCCTGTCTCAACCGATATTTCAGTCTTGTCAGTAAGTTTGTGGTCATACACGTATTTCGCCACGCAGCGTATGCCGTTTCCGCACATCTCGGCTTCCGAACCGTCTGCATTATATATCCTCATTCTAAAATCTGCCTTGTCAGACGGACCTATTGTGATTAGTCCGTCTGAGCCTATTCCAAAATGCCTGTCACTGACATATATTGACACCCTTGCCGGGTCATCCAACTTCTCCTCAAAAAGGTTTACATATACATAATCATTTCCACAGCCGTGCATTTTTGTAAATTTCATAGTGATCACCTCGTTATTGGTTTTATATTGGTAACTATATTATACAGCGCACTTTCTTGTTTTTCTATAGCATTTTGTGCGTTTTATGTTGCGTTTTGTGCTGTTATAGATTATGCTTATAGTAACATTTTATCATCAAAGGAGCATATCATGGATTCAAATTATACAAAAGCAGGCTACCTGACAGAGCCTTTTAAAATATTTCATCTAAGAGATGAACACAAGCTAAATATAGATTTCCATTACCATGATTTCCACAAAATTCTGATTCATCTGCACGGCAATGTATCCTACTGCATTGAGGGCCGCAGCTATGAACTCAAAGAACATGATATCGTGCTTGTCAATGCCGGCGAGGTTCATAAGCCAATATTAAATGATGATTCAATTTATGAAAGAATCATTATATATGTGTCACAGCAGCTTATTGACGATTATGTGAGCAAAGGCTATGATCTGGCATGCTGTTTCAAGCAGGCCTATGCTAACCAGTCACATGTACTAAGACTCGCTGCGACCAAGGGCAGCCGTCTGGCTGATACAATCAAGGGACTGGACTCTACACTTAGAGAAACCACTGAATACGCAAATGAGCTGTATCAGAAGCTCCTGTTTTTAGAGTTTCTGATACAGCTCAATCGTATCACCCTGCATGGCGGTATCGAATATATTAACACATTTTCCTCAAACAAAAAAATTGTAGAGATTTTGGATTTCTTAAATAAGAATTTAACAAACCGTATAACTATTGATGAACTGGCAGATAAATTCTATATGAGCAGGTATCACCTGATGCACACCTTCAAGGAAGAAACCGGCTGCACCATAGGTTCATATATCACAACAAAGCGTCTGCTGCTCGCCCGCGATATGATTCGCGACGGAAGCAGTGTGTCTGCCGCCTGCGATGCCTGTGGATTCGGAAGCTATTCCTCATTTATCCGTGCATACCGCAAGCAATTCCATTCTACCCCTACAAATACATAAAAGCTTCACGATATATCACAGGAAGCTTTTAATTATTTTTAATGCTGCATTATCTCTCATTAATCACATTTATAAGCTCAGGTATGAGCTGCTTCTTACGCGACACTACTCCCTTAAGCATAATTCCATCCCTGCTCTGTGGCAGATTGTATGCTGAAGCTGCTATTGACGCTGCCTCTGCACCACTGTAGATGAGATATGTAGACTCATTAAGTATATCCGTGAGCATAACAAAGAGCATATCAAGCTGTTTTTCAACCTGCATCTTGTCAAGCAGAGGCACCACTCTTGCCTGTACCTTATCGAGCTCTGTTCTCGAAAGAGCAGAAATCTGCGATACTCCAAATGTATAATCCCCTGAATGAAAGATTTTAAAATCCTGATTTAATATTTCCTCTTCTGTCTTGTTAGCAAAGTTACTTCCTGCCTCGAACATTTTCTGGGCAAACTCTTCTACATCTATCTGCGCAATCTCCGCCAGGATAAGTGCTGTAGATTTGTCAACCTGGGTACATGTAGGCGAACGGAACACTAGCGTGTCAGAGAGTATTGCAGCGCACATAAGCCCCGCCATCTGAGGAGTAACCTCCACACCCTTTTCCATATACATCTGATAGATGATGGTTCCGGTACATCCAAGCGGCTGATTTCTGAAATACACAGGCCCTATTGTCTCAAGAGAACCAATTCGATGATGATCAATTATCTCAAGAATCTCAGCCTCATCAATATTGGCAACTGCCTGTGAAGTCTCATTATGATCCACAAGTATCACCTGTTTTTTCCTTGCATTCATCAAATTTCTGCGTGAAAACATACCGACATAATTCTGGTTTTCGTCGAGTATCGGGAAATCCCTGTGTCGGATTTTTGAAACAGTATCACGCACATCATCCACATAATCATCCAAATCAAAATGAATAAGATTCTCTCTGGTCATAAATGACTTTATAGGCATGCTCTGATTTATAAGACGTGATGCCGTAAATGTGTCATATGGTGTGCTAATCACAACCACATCTTTTGCGTTTGCAGCATTTATGACATCCTTTGATATATCGAAGCCACTTGTCACGATGATACAGCTGCAGTTTGCCTCAATACATATAAGCTGTGACTCCTCACGGTCTGATATGATGACAAGATCATCCTCGCACACATTGCCCTTTAAGGTTTCAGGCGTACCTGCTCCGACTATAACCTTTCCTTTCACAAAATAGCCATGCTCATTGCCTGCGACTATCTTTCCGTCAAGTGTATCTATAATATTCCTGTACTGGGTCCTAGCCTTTGCCAGGATAGAATTGTCATACACATCCATATACGACTTTGCAATATCACTTGTCACAATAAGGCCTTCAAGCTTGTCCCTCTTATTGACAACCGGAAGAGTGACTACGTTGAGTATCTTCATCATCTCCCATGCTTTTTTCATGGATAGATTACTGCTGACACCCTCAGTCCTTCTGATATGTATATCCTTTATCTGTGTTCCCACATCTTTCAAAAGCGCAGGTGTATCAGCCTTGAAATAATCCAGCACAAACGCTGTCTCTGCACTGATGCTGCCTGCTCTCATCGGTATATATTCCACTGCATCGTCTGTATGTGATTTAAGGTTTGCATACGCTATTGCCGCACAAATAGAATCAGTGTCGGGATTTTTATGACCAACAACTCTTACTATCTTTTTTGCCATATAATGTTCCTCTCTGTCTGCCTTATAAAATGTCAAAATATGGTGCAACTCCTAAACTAAGAATTGCACCACCCTATTACAATAATATTTATTAAAAAATCGAACCAAAAAAACCGAATATATACAATGCGATTGCAACAAAACCAAATGTATTGATAATAGCCAGCACAGTAGAGATGACTGCAAAAGTCTTTGTTGTTCCTACCTGCTTCTCAAGCTCAGAAACAGTATCTACCTTGTCTCCCATTACCTTAAAAAGATCCTGTATATTTCTAAAGCACTTAACATTCTCTGTATGTACCTTATCAGAAAGCTCAGCCTTAATCGAAACAAGCTGATCATTAAGCTCAGTGAGCGACTGCAGCATGTGGGCATTTGCCTCATTGACCGCTGATGTAACTGCCGCTGTACCCTCTTCAGTGATACGTCTTGTCTGCTCCAAAGTATCCCCAAAATCAAGGCTCTGGCCTATATTCTGGCTGATACCGGATATCTCACTGCCAAGTGACTGTCCGAGATTTCCAATCTGTCCGGACACCGAACTACCAAGATTGTCCATATTGGCATTTACCGAGCGTCCAAGATTATCCATATCTGAGCTTACCTGACGGCCTAAGCTGTCCATGCCTGCATTCATAGATTGCTCTATCTCAGCCATCTTTTCATGAACACTTTCTATAAGCACATCTATCTGCTTAGCAACCTGTGCAGTGATTCCATCGGCTTTTTCCTGTCTCTCGTCAAGTATCTGCTGCAACTCCTCTGCCTTAGCTTCCCTCTCCTCAACTATGGTTGAAAGCTCCTCTGCTTTTGATTCTTTCGTATTGAGCATCTCCTGAAGACGCTTTGCCTTTTCACGAAACTCATCAATTTGTGTTAACAAAAAATCATCTTTATCCATTTGTATATTATCCTCTTTTTTCTGCACTCTTTCACTACGGTTAACATCGTCTCTTGCTACACGGGATGCCATTACTGTTCTTGAAGGCTCTGCCCGCTCCCCTTGTTCTGTCGATATAAATCTTTTTGCACGTCTATCAAATATGCCTGACATTCGTATTCCTCCGATGGTTCAATTAAATACCATTAACATATATATTGTACCATTACATATTGTATTTGTAAACAAAAAAACCACGAAATATAGTGTAATCACAGGAGAAAAAGCAAAAATCCCACAGGGCAAATGCCCTGTGGGATAAAATATATACCGTGACTAATGAATTAGTCCTCTCCGTATAATTTAACGAGTTTCTCAAGGTGTGTATAACGTGCCTTAGCTGTCTCCTCAGACTTAGCAAAGAGTTTCTCTGCTCTCTCTGGGAATGGCTTGATAAGACGAGTATAACGTGCCTCGTTGTTAAGGAACTCCTGGTAAGATCCGTCGCCGGCCTTTGATGTAAGAGTGAATGGATTCTTTCCTTCAGCCTTGAGTGCAGGGTTGAATGAGAAGAGGTTCCAGTATCCAGCCTTAACAGCCTTCTTCATCTCATCCTGGCAGTGGTTCATACCACCCTTAGCGATACCGTGAAGCTCGCAAGGTGCGTATCCGATGATGAGTGATGGTCCCGGATAAGCCTCAGCCTCTGTGATAGCCTTAACAGCCTGTGCTGGGTTTGCTCCAAGAGCGATCTGTGCAACGTATACATATCCGTAGCTCATAGCGATCTCTGAAAGTGACTTCTTGCTTGTCTCTTTACCAGCTGCTGCGAACTGACATACCTCACCGATGTTAGAAGCCTTAGAAGCCTGTCCACCTGTGTTAGAGTACATCTCTGTATCGAATACCATTACGTTTACGTTCTCGCCAGAAGCAAGTACATGGTCTAATCCACCGAAACCGATATCATATGCCCATCCGTCACCACCGAAGATCCATACAGATTTCTTTCCGAGGTAATCCTTCTTAGCAAGTACTTCTTTAGATTTCTCACATCCGGCTGCTGCTGCCTTCTCTAACTCTGCAATAAGAGCTGTTGTTGGCTCAACATTTGCCTTTGTGTCATCCTTTGTCTCAAGGAACTTATCTGCTGCTGCCTTGAACTCAGCTGTAGCCTTGTCTGATGCAGCGATCTCTTTAACAAGCTCGATAGCCTGGTCACGGAGATATCTCTGTCCAACTTCCATACCTAAACCATGCTCAGCATTATCCTCGAAGAGTGAGTTAGACCAAGCTGGTCCCTTCTTAGAGTTGATATTTACTGTGTATGGTGATGTAGCTGCCGGGTTACCCCAGATAGAAGAACATCCTGTTGCGTTAGAGATGTACATCTGCTCACCGAAGAGCTGTGTAATAAGTCTAGCATAAGATGTCTCAGCACATCCTGCACATGAGCCTGAGAACTCAAGGAGTGGCTGGTTGAACTGTGATCCCTTAGGTGTTGTATCAACCATTCCGGCATCTGTCTTCTTAGAAACGTTAGCTACTAAGTAATCAAATACTGGCTGCTCTGCTGCCTGAGACTCCTGTGGCTGCATTGAGATAGCTGCTGTAGGACAAACTGTGATACACTCACCACATCCCATACAGTCAAGTGGAGATACGCTCATTGTATACTTGTAAGCGCCTGCCTTTGGCTTCATATCAGCAACCTTCATGTTGTCAGGAGCTGCCTTTACTTCGTCATCTGTAAGTAAGAATGGACGAATTGTAGCGTGAGAACATACAAATGCACAGTTGTTACACTGGATACACTTCTCTGGATCCCACTGTGGAACTGTAACGGCTGTTCCTCTCTTCTCGTATGCAGAAGCACCTGTTACATACTGTCCGTCTGCCTTGTCAGCGAATGCTGAAACTGGAAGGCTGTCTCCATCCATCTTAGCGATTGGATCAAGAAGCTCGTTAACAAGCTTAACAACCTCTGGACGTCCTGTGCGCTCTGCCTTAGGAGCATCTGCCTCTGGATTCTTCCAAGACTCAGGAACCTCTACCTTATGTACAGCGTCAACACCGGCATCGATAGCCTTGTAGTTCATCTCTACTACTGCATCACCCTTCTTTGAGTATGACTTCTTAGCAGCAGCCTTCATGTACTCTACAGCCTTATCGATAGGCATTACGTCAGCAAGCTTGAAGAATGCAGACTGGAGAATTGTGTTAGTTCTCTTACCCATTCCGATCTCGATAGCCTTGTCGATAGCGTTGATTGTGTAAAGCTGAATGTTGTTGTCAGCGATATATTTCTTAGCGTCAGCGTTGAGGTGATGAGCAAGCTCTTCATCTGACCACTGGCAGTTGATCATGAATACTCCGCCTGGCTTAACATCCTGAACCATCTTCATGCCCTGGATAACATATGCAGGGTTGTGGCATGCTACGAAGTCTGCCTGGTTGATGTAGTATGGGCTTCTGATTGGGTTGTCACCAAATCTCAAGTGAGAAATTGTAACACCACCAGTCTTCTTTGAATCATACTGGAAGTATGCCTGGATGTATTTGTCTGTGTGGTCACCGATGATCTTTGTAGAGTTCTTGTTAGCACCTACAGTACCATCTCCGCCGAGACCCCAGAACTTGCACTCTTTTGTACCAGGTGCAGATGTGATAGGAGCTGGCTTAACCTCTGGAAGTGAAAGATTTGTAACATCATCCACGATTCCAATTGTAAATCTGTGCTTAGGAGCATCCTTCTCAAGCTCTGTATATACAGCAAATACTGAAGAAGGTGGTGTATCCTTAGATCCTAATCCGTAACGTCCGCCTACTAATACAACATCGTTCATTCCTGCTTCACGAAGTGTTGTAGCAACGTCTAAGTATAATGGCTCACCAAGTGATCCTGGCTCTTTTGTACGGTCTAATACAGCGATCTTCTTTGCTGTCTTTGGAATAGCATTAAGAAGAGCCTCTGAAGACCATGGACGGTAAAGACGTACCTTAATAAGTCCGACTTTCTCTCCCTTTGCTGTTAAGTAATCAATTACTTCCTCAGCTACATCATTGATAGAACCCATAGCGATGATTACACGATCTGCGTCAGGTGCTCCGTAGTAGTTGAATAATTTGTAATCTGTACCAAGCTTAGCATTAACCTTGTCCATGTACTTCTCAACAACTGCTGGAAGCTCATCATAGAACTTGTTACATGCCTCTCTATGCTGGAAGAAGATATCTCCGTTCTCGTGTGATCCACGAGCTGCTGGATGCTCTGGGTTAAGAGCGTGTGCTCTGAATTCTGCAACTGCATCCATTGGACACATCTCTTTGAGATCTTCATAATCCCACTTCTCGATCTTCTGAATCTCATGAGAAGTACGGAATCCATCGAAGAAGTTGATGAATGGAACCTTTCCCTCAAGTGCTGCACAGTGTGCAACCGGTGAAAGATCCATAACCTCCTGTGGATTTGTCTCACAAAGCATTGCGAAACCAGTCTGACGACAAGCATATACATCACTGTGATCACCGAAAATATTCAGTGCATGTGAAGATACTGTACGAGCTGATACGTCAAATACGCAAGGAAGATTCTCACCTGCGATTTTGTACATATTAGGGATCATAAGTAAAAGTCCCTGTGAAGCTGTAAATGTTGTAGTAAGTGCACCAGCTGCAAGAGATCCGTGAACTGTACCAGCGGCACCTGCCTCAGACTCCATCTCAACTACCTTTACAGTGCTTCCGAAAATGTTCTTCTGTCCTGCTGCTGACCACTGATCAACTGTATCAGCCATTGGGCTAGAAGGTGTGATAGGATAGATTCCGGCAACCTCTGTGTAGGCATATGCTACATGAGCGGCAGCGGTATTTCCATCCATCGACTGTTTTGCTCTAGACATGATATTTCCTCCTGTAAAATAAATGTTCAATTATAGACATGAATCAGAATGTCTCTACATACTAGTTTAGTTTGTGCGCTGCAAAAAATCAAGTTTTTTTAGCAATACATTGTACAAAAACCCTAAAATATTTATTAACAAGGTAAAATTTATGTACAAAAGGGCACAATGGCTATAAATCGTCTGTAAAACACTTGCAAAATACTGGTTTTACGTTAAAATAGAAACGATGTGTTACAGAAACGAACAGGTTATTAAATAAGAAAGGATTGAATAAAGACAAAATGATTAGTGCAAACAATATTACATTAAGAATTGGTAAAAAAGCTTTATTTGAGGATGTCAACATAAAATTCACAGAGGGAAACTGCTACGGACTTATTGGTGCAAACGGTGCCGGCAAGTCTACATTTTTAAAGATTCTCTCAGGACAGCTTGAGCCTACAAGCGGTGATATCGCAATCACTCCGGGACAGAGACTGTCATTCTTACAGCAGGATCACTTCAAGTACGATGAGTTTACAGTACTTGATACGGTTATCATGGGTAATAAGCGTCTCTATGATATCATGAAGGAGAAGGAAGCCATCTATATGAAGGAGGATTTCTCAGACGAGGACGGAATCCGTGCCAGCGAGCTTGAGGCTGAGTTTGCCGATATGGACGGCTGGAATGCTGAGTCGGATGCAGCTACTCTCTTAAACGGTCTCGGTGTACCTACTGATGATCACTACACCCTGATGGCAGATCTGCCGGGTGCAGTAAAGGTCAAGGTGCTTCTCGCACAGGCACTGTTTGGAAATCCTGACATACTGCTTCTCGATGAGCCTACCAACCACTTAGACCTCGATGCCATCTCATGGCTTGAGGAATTCCTCATCAATTTCGAGAATACAGTCATCGTTGTATCCCATGACAGATACTTCCTCAACAAGGTCTGCACGAACATCGCCGACATGGATTACGGTAAGATCCAGCTCTACGCAGGAAACTATGATTTCTGGTATGAATCAAGCCAGCTTATTGTCCGTCAGATGAAGGAAGCAAACAAAAAGAAAGAGGAAAAGATCAAGGAGCTGCAGGAATTTATCCAGCGTTTCTCTGCCAATGCCTCTAAATCAAAGCAGGCTACATCAAGAAAGCGTGCCCTTGAAAAAATCCAGCTTGATGAAATACGTCCATCAAGCCGTAAATACCCATACATTGATTTCCGTCCTGAGCGTGAAATCGGAAACGATGTGCTCTTTGTAGAGGGCATCTCAAAAACCATCGATGGTGTAAAGGTTCTGGATAATATCTCATTCACTGTCAACCACGATGACAAAATCGCATTTGTCGGTGGAAACGAGCTTGCAAAAACAACTCTGTTTAAAATCCTTGCCGGAGAGCTTGAGCCTGACGAGGGCTCATATAAATGGGGTGTCACAACCAGCCAGTCATACTTCCCAAAGGACAATACCACAATCTTTGATACTGATGAGCTAATCGTCGACTGGCTCACACAGTACTCAGAAATCAAGGACGCCACATATGTGCGAGGTTTCCTTGGCCGTATGCTCTTTGCCGGTGAGGATGGAGTAAAGAAAATGCGTGTACTCTCCGGAGGAGAAAAGGTTCGTGTACTGCTATCCCGCATGATGATCATGGGAAGCAATGTGCTCATGTTCGATGAGCCTACAGACCACCTCGACATGGAGTCAATCACAGCATTAAACAACGGAATGATAAAGTTCCCTGGAGTAATCCTCTTTGCCTGCCGTGACCACCAGGTAGTCCAGACAACAGCCAACCGAATCATAGAATTCCTGCCAAACGGTTCAATGATCGACAAGATCACAACCTACGATGAATATCTTGAGAGCGATGAAATGGCACGTAAACGTCAGGTCTACTCAATGAGCGAGGACGATGAAAACGACAACTAAACGCTAATTAATTAAAAAGAAGCATCCCAAACCGGGATGCTTCTTTTATTAAGCCGTAAAGTGAGGTGGGTGATTTCCAGCCTGTCTTTGACTATAAAAACATATTATAATTATATCCACTGTTATAGGCCTGTGTATACCTTCCATTGGCGCCATACGTGTTAGTCTTTTCTGCCTCATTCTTTGCGGCATACTCAAGCATTGAAGCCTTGCTTGCCACTGCGTAAGCATAAGAGCCATTCCCCTTAAAAAGTGCATCAACCTTAGTCGAATCAGCCTTTTTAAAGGTATCCTCGTCCACAGACAGCTTGCCGGACTTGGAATCCACTGTGATTCCCACCTTAGCAAGCGACTTTGAATTTATATCTGTAAGTGACTTCATAGACTCAAGATTTCTCGAAATCTGCTTTGTCTTAGAATCATCCGCAGCATTAATGAGGCTGTTGTAATCAGACACAAAAGCTGACACCTTCTTGTACGTAGCATCTGTATCGTCCTTGCGGCTGTTTTTGTAAAGGGCCTGCGCCGACTTTACCATGTCCTCTGACTCCGACTCGATGGACGTAAGTGTCTTCGCTGAATCTTTAGATGTAGAAACAGATGATGAGACAAGAGACTGGGCTTTTGAATTAAGGTTATTTCCATAATATGACTTGAGAAGCTTGAAATAGCTGCCACTTCTAATGCCGCTATATGTAGTCATATCCATATTGGCAATAAAAGACGATGCTGCATTGTTGCTTCTACTGCTGCTAAAGCCGGAAAACAGTGTGGATATGGATGACGAATCCCACATTCCTATTCCTCTCATAGTATCACTCCTTTGATAATCATGTAATCCGTTACCTTCTATATATTTTTAATATAGACGCTTTTCCAATTTATGTCAAGATAATATCTGCCGGTATTACCCAGCCCGGTATTACTAACATATGAGCCGTTATTGTCGTCCTTTATATATCCTCTATCTGCCAGTCAACAGGCTCCACTCCATGTTCCTTAAGGAACTCATTGGCTTTACTAAAATGCTTGCAACCAAAAAAGCCTCTGTAAGCCGACAGCGGGCTTGGATGCGGTGCTGTCAATATCAGATGCTTTGGATTTGTAAGCATAGGAATCTTCGACTGCGCCGGACGTCCCCAGAGCATATATACTATAGGTCTGTCCTGCTCATTTACAGCCTCTATGATTGCATCCGTGAACTTCTCCCAGCCGTGTCCCTGATGCGAGTTTGCCTGATGAGCCCTGACAGTGAGCACCGTATTCAATAGCAAAACTCCCTGATCAGCCCATTTCTTCAGGTATCCATTATTCGGGATATCGCACCCTAAATCGTCGTGCAGTTCCTTGTAGATATTCTGCAGTGATGGTGGAATATCCTTCTGAGACGGAAGCACAGAAAATGACAATCCATGTGCCTGATTGACATTGTGGTACGGATCCTGTCCGAGGATGAGCACCTTCACCTTGTCAAGTGGCGTAAAATGCATGGCATTAAATATGTCATCTGCCGGAGGATATACCACATGTGTGGCATATTCATCTCTCACAAAATTGTACAAATCCCTGTAATACGGTTTTTTAAACTCGGCTCCCACAGCCTTTGCCCACTCGCCGTCAAGCATACTCATAATCTTTATCTCCCGCCTATCTTCTGACTGACACACCTTTATCTGCCAGATAATTCTTTAAATCCATAATTTCAAGCTCCTTGTAATGAAAAAGTGAAGCTGCAAGCGCTGCGTCCGCCTTTCCCTCTGTCAGAGCCTCGTAAAAATGCTCCTTTGTGCCTGCTCCGCCCGATGCTATAACCGGAACCGAAACATTATCGGCAATAAGCCTTGTAAGCTCGATATCGTAGCCATCCTTTGTGCCGTCACAGTCCATGCTTGTAAGAAGTATCTCTCCTGCTCCAAGCTGATTTGCCTTAACAGCCCACTCAATGGCATCAAGCCCTGTATCTATGCGGCCTCCGTTCTTGTATACATTCCAACCGCTTCCGTCAGCACGGCGTCTTGCATCGATTGCCACAACCACACACTGACTTCCAAACTTGTCAGCAGCATCGCTGATAAGCCTCGGTGTGTTTATGGCACTTGAATTTATAGAAATCTTGTCCGCTCCCTCTCTAAGCAGTGCCTTAAAATCATCGACTGTTCTGATGCCGCCTCCCACAGTGAACGGTATAAAAACCTTTTCAGCGACCTTTCTGACCATATCCACAACAGTATTTCTGTTGTCGCTTGACGCTGTTATATCCAGAAAAACCACCTCATCTGCGCCTGCCTTATCGTAAGCAGCTGCAATCTCAACCGGGTCACCTGCATCTCTTAAATTGACAAAATTTATGCCCTTCACAACACGTCCGTTATTCACATCCAAACATGGGATTATTCTCTTCGTAAACATATTATGCCTCCCCTATCCCTGCAAAATTCTTAAGTATCGAAAGTCCGACTGTGCTGCTTTTTTCCGGATGGAACTGGCAGGCGAACACATTGTTTTTCTCTACAGACGCATGAATGTGTGTGCTGTACTCTGTCGTTGCTGTGACAATTGCTTCTTCAGTGGCTTTCAGATAGTACGAATGCACAAAATATACATACGGATGCTCTGAAAGACCTTTAAACAGCCTTCCATTGTTCTGTAAATCAAGTGAATTCCAGCCTATGTGAGGAATTTTAAGTCCTTCCTTATCAGGTATGCGAAGTATCTGTCCGTCAAGCACATGAAGCCCCTCAACGCCCTGGCTCTCATCGCTTCCCTCAAATAATAGCTGAAGACCCAGGCATATGCCAAGAAATGGCTTGTCCATGTCACAAACCTCGTGAATCACCTTGTCCAGCTCGTATTTTTTAAGCGAATCCATTGCATCTCCAAAAGCTCCTACTCCGGGAAGTATTACCTTATCGGCATTTAAAATCTCATGCCTGTCTCTGATCACAATACTCTCCTCGCCTATAGCTGTAAGAGCCTTTTGTACGCTTCGCAGGTTGCCTGCTCCATAGTCAATGATTGCTATCATATCATTTTGTCTCCTCTTTAATGCCTAATTCATTTAATTTCTGTGTCAGTGCCAGTGTATAGTCATCTCTATCATCTATATTATACAAAGCAATGGCATCATCATATGATAAGCCATACTGACTGCTCAGGGTATCAGAAATAATGTTTTTTAGCTGCTCAAGCTGCAGCTCACATCCGTATTCCTTTGCGTTTTCTGCATTTACAGCACATCGGCCAGCCGCACATACTAAGGAATCCGCTGCCATGGTTACATATCCTGAATCGCTAAAGCTCTTATATGCATCATATTTGCCTGATACTGATGCAAGCACCGACAGCTTATTGTACAACTGCTTATCTTCACCCGAAAGCTTCAGGCCACTCAGCCTGCTGTATGCCTTTGTATACAGCTCTATTGAATCAGCTTTATTCTGCCCCAGATCAGCTATTGCCTGATTGTATGTATTCTGAGCATCAGTCACTTTAGAGTTGTTTCCGAGTAAAAAAGTGCATATGAGGACAAATACAACTATCGACATAACAAATACCCAGATTACTATAACAGGTCCCTTAGGAAGCTTAGGTCCCTTCTCCCATCCAATGCGCTCCTTCTTTTCCTTTGGAGCCTTTGGCTTTTTTTCTTTTTTAGCTTTTTGGGGCTTCTTTTCTTTTTTAGGCTTTTTGCCCTTCTTTGGCTTATCTGTGGCTTCGTTTGGCTCTCCGTTAGCATCCAGCGCTTCAAGTATCTGTTTATTTTCATCCGAGAGCATCTGTGCGTCAGTTTCTGTGCCATCCGCCATGCCCTGTGTATCTGTAATGTCATCTGACTGTGGCTCTTTTGTAAAAAATGATATTATTTTTTTAAAAAGGCTCTTTTTTTCCGTACCTTGCGCATCAAGCTCTCCATCAGTCGTCTCATGTGCCTTCATCTGACGGCTTGCATAATCATCTATATCATTCCCTGTCTCACCGGTTTTTCCTTCAAGCAGATCACCGATATTATCCAGGCCATCACTATCGAGTATGTCAAGTACATCCTTTGATGCATTTCCTGCCAGGTCCGGCTCTCCTATTTCTTCAACCATCTGAGGTTCATTTGTTATTATACTCTCCGGAGTCTCCTCCTGTTTGGGATTCTCAGCCATTTCCGGCATGTTTGCATCCATCATCTCTTTCCCAGAATCTGCCGGTGTAAAATTAAATACCGCATCGCTTAGATTATCGTCTGCTTTGTTTTCCTGTTTATCTCCCTGAGTCTCCTGTTCCTTCATCCTGCGGTCAAACTCAGTGAGCATATCATCAAGTGAAGCATCCTTGTCATCAGGAGCCGGAGTCTGTACATTAAGAGCCTGACCCTTGGCCTGCTCATTTTCCCTCTCAAGTTCCTTTTCAAAGTTCGACAGATACTCATCATATGTCTCATTTTCAAGCTCGTCCTCAAACTTTTTAAGGAATTCATCCTGATCAGCCCCAGACATCTTCGTATCTGTATCCTGCAGTTTGTTCATTGAATCCAGCAAATTGTCCAGATAGTTTTCTGTCGATTTATCGCTCATTAGTATTCTCCATCTATAATCCATTAAAGGGTGCAGCTAAACAAGCCACACCCCCTTGTATCTAAATATATTATGCTTTATCAAGCAGCTTGTCAATCGCCTCTACAAGCTTTCCAATTTCAGGCTTTGTAAGCTGTGCGTCTGCTCCAAGCTGTTCACCCTTTTTCCTCATCTCTTCATTTACCAGTGAAGAGAATATGATAACCGGTATATCTCTAAGCTCTGAATCTGATTTTACAAGCTTTGTGAGTCTGTGTCCATCCATGAGCGGCATCTCAATATCAGTTATAATGCAGTCAAGATGCTTTGTAATATCGCCCTTTGCCTGCATAGCCTTTATCACATCCCAGGCCTCCTGACCATTCTCTTCCACTATGAGATTGGTATATCCCGACTTCTTAAGGCACTCGGTGATGAGCTTTGACAATAAAGCCGAATCCTCTGCGATAAGAATTGTAGCATCACTCCTATCTCTTGCCTCCATCTCATCGATATCATTAACCCTAAGTCCTGTCTGCGGACTAATAGAAGCAACTATAGCCTCAAAATCAAGGATAACTATAAGCCTGTCATCCATTTTGATAACACCGGTAGCAGTGCTGCCCTGCTCGCCCGTCAGTGTCTCGTCAGGCTTTATGATATTCTCCCACGATACGCGGTGTATACCGATAACCTGATCTACATGAAATGCCACATTGAGTTTGTTAAAATTCGTAATGATAAATAAGCCCTTTTCATCCGTCTGTGGCAGATTAAGACTATTCTTTAAATTGATAACCGTAATCATTGTGTCACGTGGCATAAATATTCCCTCAACACTCGGATGAGTATTCGGAACAGGAGTGACTGGCATATATTGCAAAATCTCTCTGATCTTTGCGACATTGATTCCGTAGTGATTGTCTCCCAACGTGAATTCAAGCACCTCAAGTTCGTTTGTTCCTGACTCCAATAATATGTTCGTATCCATAATACAACCTCCACCTCTTAGTAATCTAAGTATATCATATGTTTTATAATTCAATCAAACTTTTTTCGTTATCTTTTATAACCGACATCTTGATACTGTCACATGCTGTACCCTGAGGTATCTTGAAAAGCAGTACCACATCAACCGCATCGTGCGCCTTTACGGTTCCCTGAAAAGTATTAAGGGAATATGTAAGGAATGTGCCCTCAGCCGTGTATTCCTTTCCATCGGGGAAAGTAGCCTTATATGTCCTGGCATTGCCAAACATATCAACATTTATATCCTCGTCTGTCGGATTTTTAAGAGTGAATTTCATAACCGCAAAAGTATTACCGCTTCCTGCCGTCATAGAATAGTATGAGCCCTCATTGTACACATCTGACTCGTTTACTCCATCATATGTAATTTCAAGGCTGCCGTATCCTGTTGCCTCGGCAAGTGACACCTTCTTTTCCTGCGTGGCAGAAGGCTCTTTCTGCGAATTGCTGCTCTTATCATTTCCGGCTTCAGATGTCTTATTATCCTGCGAAGGTGAATTATCAGGTGACGCATCGTCCACTTTTTCAGTATCCTCAGCATCCTCCATATCCCCACGGTTCTCCGTAGCGTTAGTCATGCCATCCTGCTGGTATATATTGTGTTTTGCAACAACATATGCTGAATAATTAGCGATAAGGCTTTGTTCCGCATCAGTCATATCATATAATTTTGTTCCGCAGCCTGTCAACGTTATAATTGCTGTAAATGCCACAGCTGCCATTTTTATATTTCTTCCCATCATTGCAATAAACCCATTCTTATTCTATGACTTTTATCCTAATAATACATATAGTAACACATTTATTGATTGTTTGCAATAAATAACTCAAGTTCAAACCAGAATTCTACACCATCCTTGTGATTTATGACACCATATCCTCTGTGATGCAGTTCCATAATGGCCTTTACTATAGACAGTCCTATGCCGCTTCCGCCATATGCCCTTGTTCTGGCCTTGTCCACCTTATAGAACTTATTCCATATATTTTCTATATCCTTATCAGGTATCGGCTCTCCCGTGTTAAACACGCTGACCCTCACACGGTCGCTGTACATGCTGTATGATACAGTGATAGTACCACCTCTTGTGCAGTGATTTATCGCATTGCTGATATAGTTTGTCACAACCTCTTCAATCTTGTATATATCACCGCTCACATATACGGAATCGGTGCGGTCAAACTCAATTGCAGCCTCATTTTTCTGTGCCAGAAGCTTAGATGAGTCTATAACCCCTCTGACAAGCGGTGTCAGATCAAACCTTGTCATCTCAAGCACATCGCTGCCATCCTCCAGATGATTGAGAGATAAAAGCTTCATAACCATACGGTTCATCTTGTCAGTCTCGTCCATGATGACATCACAGTAGAAGTTACGGCTCTCATCATCGTCATTTACGACCTCTTTGAGCCCCTCAGCATAGCCTGAGATCAGAGCAAGCGGAGTTTTTAACTCATGTGACACATTTGACAAAAACTCCTTTCTCATCTCATCAATCTCTTCTTTTTTCTTTATATCACGCTGTAATTCATTGTTTGCCACCTTTAGTCTTGTGATGGTCTGCTCAAGTGTCTGCGACAGCTCATTCATATGCTCACCAAGCACATAAAGCTCCTTTGCACTGTTTTCCGTATCAATGTACTTCGCATCAAAATCAAGCTTCGCCATCCTTGTCGACAGCTCAGTCATATTTCTTATCGGCCTGGTCATGTTGCGAGCAACAATATATGCCATAAACACTCCCACAACAATAGCAGCCACTCCACCTATTGCAAAAAAGCGGTTCGATATGGACACGCTCTCCTTAATGCTCTCAAGCGGTGTCTTCATGTATACAAAGTTACCGTCAATCAGTCTGTTGTTTATGATAATATACTCTGTCCCCAGCCTTTTATCCTTCTGCCTTGTCATATTCAGGTTGTTGTAGTCTGCCGAATAAGACGACATGCTCGCCTCCAAAAGCAGCTGGAATATTTCCTGATTGTCAGTGGTTCCCTCAATTATGACCTTACCGTATTTGTTGAACACAACCGCATCTATATTGGCGCCGACACACTTCTTTTCAAATGCTACAGCAAACGTATCATCTGAAAGTTTGTCATTTTTTGCAGCCAGGTCCACCATTTTGTATACAGCAAGCATCTCTTTTTCCTTGTTAAATACATAATACTTTTCCAGCAGTGTGTTATTAGCCATCCAGAACACGCCTACTATCAGAAGTACAATGAATGAAATCACAAGCGTAAGCTGCGTGGATAGCGTTTTTTTCTTTTTCATGGTGACACCTCTTATCCCGAATCCATTAGTCCTAAGCTTAGCACTTACTGTATCTCGAACTTATATCCCACACCCCAGACAGTCTTTATATAGTCGCCTTTAGCGCCCATCTTGCTTCTTAATTTCTTCACATGTGTATCAATTGTCCTCGCATCGCCAAAATAATCATAGCTCCACACACTGTCAAGTATGCGCTCCCTGGTAAGCGCAATTCCCTGATTGCTCATAAAGTAATCCAAAAGCTCAAATTCCTTTACCGAAAGTTCAATATTCCTGCCATCAATAGCTACAGTGTGTGCCGTCTTGTCCATGACAATACCACCGGCCTCGCTTATTACTGCTTCCTTGCCCAGTTTATTCGCCCTGCGAAGGAGAGCATTTACCCTGGCCACCAGTATCTTTGGAGAAAATGGCTTTGAAATGTACTCATCAGCACCAATGTCAAAGCCGTTTAATTCATCACGCTCATCGCCCTTAGCTGTAAGCATAATAATCGGCACCTTTGAAGTCTGTCTGATTTCACGACATACCTCCAAACCATTTATCCTTGGCATCATTATATCGAGCACCAGCAGTGCTATGTCCTTCTGCTGATAAAATATATCAAGTGCCTCCTCGCCGTCTCCGGCCTCAAGTACCTCGTACCCTTCCCTTGCAAGGAAATCATGCACGAGCTTTCTCATCCTGCTCTCGTCATCTACCACCAGTATCTTTATTTTGTCCACTCTGTTGCATCCTGCCTTTCATCCAGTGCTTTTTCCCTTTCTTCTACTGCCTTTTCCCTTTTTTCAAGCTCCTTCTGCCAGTTTTCATATTTGTCTATCAGCTCATTCTCGTAGTCCACCACATACGGACTGTGTCCACTCACATATGTGATGCCAAACATAACAGCTATGGCAGCCGATAATACAATAGTAAAAAACAATGCCACATGGAACTTTTTCTTATAGCCTTCCGTCTGTTTTTTTACCTCGACAACCGCTTTTTTATCCTCAGGAATATAAATCGGACGGATATCCTCATTCTTGATATAGGGAATCGTATGCAGATATTCCTGCAGTTCAACAAGAAACGATAACCCTACAGGAGTAAAAAAATACCCCGGCTTGTTAAGCCTTAAATACAGCTTGTATACCGTATCCGGGTCAGACATATCAGTCTGATCCTTTATATATCGTATTCCGTCACTTTCTTTTTTAGCCTGCCTTGCCTCTTCCTTTGTCTGAAACTCAAACCCATCAACTACATACATCATATTCCCTCTTTCTAATCATCGCGCTCTGCAATCTCACCCGAACGATATGCCGCAATGAGATGCTTTAGATCAGCTATCTTTTCCTTCATCTTTATTCCGACATCCGTATCTCCGACAAGTATTCTCTTATCAAGTACTTCTACAGCCTCACGCCTTGATACGATATCCCTCTCATCCCTTACTGCCGTCTCCGGTGATTCAAACGGCTCATGTGCTGTCAATGTCAGCCCATATGAATTGTAAATCAGGGTATACCCCGCGATGCCTGTCCGCCTGCGGTACGCCTTTGAAAAACCACCATCTATGACTATCACTCTGCCGTCGCACTTCACAGGGCTTTCACCTCTTAATCTGTGCACAGGAACATGTCCGTTTATGATATGGTCTCTTTTATCATGCAAACCAAACTCCTCTAGTATACGCTGCGCACACTCAGGCTTGTTTATATAGTCATAATAAAAGTTTTTCTTTTCTATTTTCATGTCATCGTCATCTATAAAATATCTCTCAAACGTAGCCATCTTATTTCTGCCATAAAGCGGAGAATATGGTGCTGTCCATATGTACCACATGATATCGCTGCCCTTTTGTCTTTCCAGCCTGTCATCCGAGAAAAAAGCCTTTCTGACGTAAGTCTCCAGTATATCAAACAAAGCCTTGCCACTATACTCTTTACCGTAGATATTTACCTTTGCAAAGCTTCCATCCTCCTCCATCGGGATGCATCCGTGGAAAAGCAGATTGCCATTATATACCTTGTACATGCTGCCTCTTTTAAGCAGCAGCCCAACGTGGTTTTTAAGCTTCTCACAATGAATAAACGAGCTCCTGAGCCTCTGTATGACTTCCTCTTCCCCCTCTGTCAGCCTGTAAGGATCAGCAGGGTCAATTGTCGGAAAGCTTGTATCAAGAAGCTTATAAGTTCTGCCCTCAAGCTCTATAGTGCCCTGTTCATAATCAATATGTTCCAAAAGCAATCGTTCCTTCATGCCATACTCAGGCCACTTCTTAATGAGCTGTCCCTCCAGCTTGAAACGTATGATGGCAATGGCCTTGTGCATCTTTTTTATCAGATCACTCTCCATATTATCTGCGCCACTTGGAGCCACCTTAAACACAAATCTGGCACATGGGTCATCCTTGTAAGCCTTCAGTGCAAACGTAGCAAGCGGAAGCATATTTATGCCATAGCCCTCCTCGACCACGTCCAGATTACCATATCTGATACTGTTTCTGACAACAGTTGCAATACATGCAGGATTTCCTGCGGCTGCCCCCATCCAGATAATATCGTGATTGCCCCACTGTATATCCAGCGAGTGATATCTGCACAGTCTGTCCATTATCAGATGTGGCCCCGCTCCCCTGTCGTATATATCGCCAAGCACATGCAGATGGTCAACAGCAAGTCTCTGAATAAGCTCGGAAAGCACCACTATAAACTCCTCCGCAGTGCCCAGCTCCACTGTTGTATTGATGATTGACTCGTAGTAAGCCTCCTTGTTTAACACCTCCGGCTTTTCTGTGATGAGCTCCTCTATAACATATGCATACTCCTCCGGCAAAGCTTTTCTCACCTTGGAGCGCGTATACTTTGATGAAACGGTCTTGCACACCTCTATCAGCTTATAAAGAGTCGTCTTATACCACGAATCCATATCCGGCTCGTCCTGCTTAATAAGCTCCATCTTTTCCCTTGGGTAGTAGATTAATGTGGCAAGCGCAGCCTTGTCAGCCTTGTTCATCGCCAGACCAAATACATCATCTATCTTCTTTCTTACAGCCCCGGAACCATTTTTCAGCACATGGGAAAAGGCTTCATACTCACCATGCACATCAGATACAAAGTGCTCTGTGCCCTTTGGCAGGTTTAAAATAGCCTGCAGATTGATAATCTCAGATGATGCCTTGCCTATTGTCGGATACATCTCCGACAGCTGTTCCAAATAATGTAAGTGTTCTTTATCAATTGCTATATCATTCATTTATATCTAGACCTCGTAATACTGATTCATCACCTTATTTATTTCCTTTTCAAGCTTACAGCCCGTGTATACACACTTCATAATGCACTTTCTGATTGGCTCCTCAAAATCAGTACCCTCGCACTTATCCAAAACTCCCTGCAATGTAAGCTGTACAAGTATACTCTCCCCTGTCTGCGGATCTGTGGCTATGTTTTCGTACACCTTCTTGTAGTACTTATCACTCACTACCGGGTACTCAGTCAGCGCCATTTCCCGCCACTTTCTGAAACTTAGCGACATATATTCACCTGCTCTTTTGTATATAATAAAACATTGTACCAATTAGCGGTGCTCTAATCAATGCCTCAGACACATTTATTTCAAAAAATTTTTTTGATATTTATTATAAATAAAGCTGCATTTGTTTAAATAAAAAAAGTGTAAGCTGCATTCAGCTTACACTAATTAAGTTTCAGGACACCTCCCTTTTTATATAACAAACATTCTTATTTGACAGTAATTGACGTTTCTTATATATTTATTTATGTTTCAACAATAACCATTATAGTTTATTGTGCATGTCAATACTTGACCAAATTTGGAGTTTATTTTTTTAAAAAGAAGGGAGATTAGCTCATAAATGAACCGACTTGAAATAGCAAACAACATATCGACAAATATTGAGCGCGAACGCATAAAGCTTGGTATGTCCCAGGCACAGTTTGCAAAAGCACTTGATATGTCACTCTCCACCTACAAGCGAATAGCAAACGGAGAATCCTCTCGTATAGACATCTACACCGCTTACCGGATATACAAGCTGACAGGACGGTTTTCCTGCGAACTAACAGGCTTCAATGATGATGTAATAAACCTTGCAAAGCGCATCAAAAAGCTTTCCAAAAGCCAGCGCATACTTATAGACTCGATTATAGACACTGAGCTTGCGCTGTCTGCCTACAAGGATGAAAGCAGTCATAAGGAGGATCTGATTTCCGTCCTCATCCCGACAGGCAATATGACCGACGGCATGATTTTTGACTCCTACAACGTTGAAAAGCTTGATGTTTCAAATTACAGAAAAGCCTTCGGTGATGCCCTTCACATCGGAATCCGCATCACAAGCAATCATCTACATCCTGTATATAATAAAGGCGATATACTTCTAATCAGTCGAAACCCAATCCGCGACGGCGATACCGGTATCTTTATCAACGCACAGAACAAGCGTGCATACATCAGAAAACTCCACCAGAAAACCCCATGTGAGCTCACACCAATCAACAATTACGGTGAGACCTTTTATGTCGACAGCGATAACGTTGATGATATGAGCAAATGGATAAAATTCGGACACGTGCTCTGCAAGGTGCGCTAGCAGTTTACTCTGTTATTTTAATATCATCAAAGCAGTCAAAGGTTGCAAAGTAGTCTGCCGGAGTTTCTGCTCTTCTGATGAGTTTTGCCTCTCCATTGCTTTCGAGCAGTATCTCTGCTGAGCGAAGTCGTCCGTTATAATTGTAGCCCATCGAGAAGCCGTGTGCTCCTGTATCATGGATTACCAGATAGTCTCCCATATCAATCTTCGGAAGCTGTCTGTCAATTGCAAACTTATCACAGTTCTCACAGAGTGAGCCTACCACATCATATGTATGGTCACAAGGAGCATCCTCCTTGCCGAGCACGGTGATATGATGATATGAGCCGTAAATAGCCGGCCTCATAAGGTTTGCCGCACACGCATCTACTCCTATATACTCCTTGTAGATATGCTTCTCATGGATAGCCTTTGTCACAAGACAGCCATAAGGAGCCATCATAAAACGTCCCATCTCTGTGTAAATAGCCACATCGCCCATTCCTGCCGGTACCAAAACCTCATCGTACACCTTATGTACACCGGCGCCGATAACTGATATATCGTTTGGTGTCTGATCCGGCTTATAAGCCACGCCAACTCCACCTGAAAGATTTACAAATCTAATATCGCAGCCGGTCTCATTTTTAAGCTCAACAACCAGCTCAAAAAGCTCCTTTGCAAGCTGTGGATAATACTCGTTGGTTACTGTATTGCTTGCCAGGAATGCATGCACGCCAAAGTATTTAGCACCTTTTGACTTAAGAATTTTGAATGCTTCAAAAAGCTGTTCCTTTGTCATGCCATACTTGGAGTCTCCCGGATTGTCCATGATACCGTTTGACAGTGTGAACACTCCGCCCGGATTATATCTGCAGCTTATTGTCTCCGGAATATGTCCGATTGTTTCCTCCAAAAAATCAATATGTGTGAAATCATCGAGATTGATGATAGCTCCAAGCTTGTCTGCATATGCAAATTCCTCTGCCGGTGTATCATTTGATGAAAACATGATATGCTCTCCGTCGAAGCCGCATGACTTTGCAAGCATAAGCTCTGTGTATGATGAGCAGTCACAGCCCATGTCATAATCCTTTAAAATCTTGAGCAGATATGGGTTTGGAGTAGCCTTTACAGCAAAATACTCTCTAAAACCCGGATTCCATGCAAATGCATCCTTTACAGCCTGCGCGTTGGCACGGATGCCAGCCTCGTCATATAAATGAAATGGTGTAGGGAATTTTTTAACAATCTCCTCTACCTGTTGTTTTGTCACAAATGGTGTCTTTTTCATGTTTATCTCCTAACTTTTACATAGTAAAGTGTACTAAAACATATGCTACAACAAAATGGGTATATTTTCAAGAATTTTTATGGTATAATTTCTCATTAGGTAAATGTCTTTACTTTTTTAAGTATAGCTGATATAACTATTCAAAACTGATATAACTATTTAAATTAAGATACAATGGGAAACAGGAAAATGAACATTAAAGTACTTCAGTATATTGATAATACACAAAAAAATAATATAACTACCGGTCAGGCTGCTGTAACCGGTGATAACATTACTTCCAAAATCAGCTCCGCTGTCAATAGCACCGGTACTGATTTTGATCAGGTGCTTGACGATGCAAAAATGGCTGAAGCTGCTGTTGCCATTGACAGACTGATTGCCCAAAGTAACGGTGGCTCAGTTGATATGTCACTTGTACAGAGGTTCTTTGATCAAAATGGTATAAATATCGAGCTTTGCCGTAATACAGTTTCTCCTTCTGCCGCAGTTAATAATACAGCTGCTTATTCCGGTTCTCCAGCAATAAACAGAGGCTCTGTAAAGCTTGAAGCTTCCGGTTTGTCATGTTCTGCCGATCTTGATGCAATTTTTAATGAGGCTGCCTCAAAATACGGTGTGGATGCCAAATTTCTTAAGGCTATCGCCAAGTGCGAGTCTGACTTCTCCACAGAGTGCACAAGCCGTTCAGGTGCCATGGGTATCATGCAGCTCATGCCACAGACTGCTGCCTCACTTGGTGTCACAAACGCCTACGACCCATACCAGAATATCATGGGTGGCGCCAGGTACATAAGCGAAAAGCTCACCCAGTATAATGGTGACAAATCACTGGCCTTAGCTGCCTACAATGCAGGCTCCGGCAACGTAGCCAAATATGGCGGCATTCCACCATTTAAAGAAACTCAGAACTATGTAGCAAAGGTTATGGCATACTATAATTCATAACAAATTGTATTCTGACTCACATAAAATTATATTTTAATTCAAAGTAGCTTGACAAATGCTGATGTATATAGTAAACTTAGCAAGTTGATAGTTGCTGATGTGGCTCAGAGGTAGAGCACTTCCTTGGTAAGGAAGGGGTCACGGGTTCAATTCCCGTCATCAGCTTATTTAAAGAAAACCCCGAAACTCAAGATTTTCCAGTAAAATCAAGAGTTTCGGGGTTTTTTGTACTTCATTTTTTCAAATTTAGTTATTTTATATATTGAATGCCACAGACATAAAGCCTGTGGCATTCAATGTATATGAGGAAAAGCATATGCGACGTCAATTCAGTGCACATGAATAATTTTTAGTCGGAACTGAGTGTACCCCAACACATAGTTGAAATACAACAGCTCCTTTTGATGATATTATAGTAACACTTAATTGTGTCCTAAATATAGCCATGTGATAAATATTTTCTTAAATTTGGTAAATATTTACAAACAAACTCTTAATCCGGCAGAAATATTCTATATTTCAACAATATATTTCTCGTACGCATTGATAACAGTAGTTTCTCCCACCTTGTCAAGCCTGACAAACTGCCTGCCGTAACTCATATGAACATGTCCATGCACAAAATACCTTGGCTTATACTGCTCAATAAGCCTGTTAAACACATCAAAGCCTGTATGACATGTATCCTCACCATCATGCAGTCCCTTTGCCGGCGAATGAGTGACAAGCACATCAAAGCCGTTTTTACGTTTAAGCTTCCACCACAGCTTCTTAACACGCTTTGTCATCTCCTTCTGAGTATACTGATTTTTTCCCGGTTTATAGCGGTTTGAGCCTCCCAGGCCAAGAAACCGTACACCCTCATATTCGTAAATCTCATCCTCAATGCATATGCAGCCTTCCGGCGGCTTTACATTGTATTTGTCATCGTGATTGCCATGCACATACAAAAGAGGGACTCCAACCATCGTTGTCAGAAAGGACAGATAGCTCGGGTTTAAGTCTCCACATGATACAATAATATCAATTCCTTTAAAATCCTCTTTCTTAAAGTATTCCCAGTACATTTTCGACTCTTCATCAGCTAAGAATAGTATCTTCATTACAGTTTATTTTCCTCTACACCCTTTAGTTCAACCACCGTCTTTGCATTGTCAACAAACTCACTCATAGGCGGAATACTACCTACAACATTATCTACAAGCCAGTCCATTTTCATGATATCAGACGGTTTCATCTCGTGCTCACCTTTGTTTTTAAGCTCGCCCTTCTGATTATATATCTGCCCAAAGAACGGCACAACCTCACCCTTTGTGATATCGCTCTTTAAATGATCCGCAAGCCTTTTCACTCCATAAGGTACATGCTTTGAACAAATCAGGTCAATAACACCGGCAGACATGCCCCACCAGTAATTAAGTGCCTTAACCTGCTCCTGTCCTTCAGCCTTGTAGGAGCCTGCCAGTACGCTCTGTAAAAGCTTCTCATAAAACACTCCCCAGTTCCATATAGGCATGGCAAGGTTTAATGCCTGTCCATCCTGCAGCTTGTACAGACCAAAATATCTGGACGCGTCATTCGGAGTGATAATATCCTGATCCGACACATAATGCAGGTCATTTTCTTCAAGGAATTTATTCCTGTCATAATCCTTTGTCTTTGACCATGCCAGATATACCTTTGCCCTTGGATTCACACTTGCAACTCCCAGAGCAAACGCGTTGATATTTGCAATCATGCCATATATCGGGTAGTCTGCAATATATGCAACCCTTTCATTGTCTGTGACAGCTCCTGCTATCATTCCTGCGAGAAACTTTGCCTCATACATACGTCCATAGTATGTTCTGATATAAGGATGAGGCGCATTCAGCGAACAGTTGAGTATATAAACCTCCGGATGCTCAACAGCCACCTTTAAGCTGTTTGGCATCATCTGCGGTCCCACACAAAAAACTATATCGGCACCGGACTTTATGATATCTTCAAGCACCTGCTCCACATTGTTCTCATCTACACCTGCCACATATTCTGTCTCCAGCTTGTCTGAAAAGGTTTCATCAAGATACATACGCCCAAGCTCATGCGAATACAGCCATGCAGATGTCTTTGGCTCTCTTGGATACAAAAATACTACCTTGAGCTTCTTTTGAGTCTGAGGAATAAGATAGTTTAACAGACTCTTTTTTGTCTGTACCTTTTTCGGATCCAGCACCAGATTTATCTTGTGCTTTTCCCCTTCTGCTGCAAACTCCTTCCATGTATTGATGACGTTTTTGTTGTAATCATTCTCAGACATCTCAAGCATGGCATCCATGCCAAAGACCTCCATAAATACGGTAATAGCATCCCCAAGCTTGATGTCCAGCCTGTCACCACCGCGGAAATTATAGACCTTTGAAAAATCAAACATTACCTTGGCAAATTTTTCCTTGGTCTCATCATCCCATCTGCCCTCTTTTCCAACAAGCGAAAGAAGCTTATCAGCATTGCCCAGCTTCGTAAACTCCACCGAGCAAAGCCCCGTGATTTCATTGAACTTCATATACTCATAATAAAGCCTCACATCATAATCATCCGACAGCTTTGGAATCTTTCTGGTCACAATTGCAGGAATCGAAACGGCGTTGAAGTACTTGAGTACACTGACCCTCTTATTGCCCTCAAGCACATAATACCTGTTCATGTACTCAAATGCCTTGATTGGATCTCTGATTCCCTCATTCATCTGTGCATCTGACAGATTAGACCACTTCACTGCAAATTCGGTTTCCTCGTCCAATATCGGCATAAAGTTTGCCGCAAATGAATATGTCCTGCCCATGGTGCTTGTTCCTACAACGAAATCCAAAGGCACCTGGACCAGCCCCATATACTGCTCTGTCTTAATATCTGCCTCTGATAAGATTTCATCAAGTACTGGCAGATAAGGAAACTGTCCTTTAGCTATCCTTGCCCTGTATTCTTTTTTTCCCTGTTTTAATGCTTCTGAATATTCTGTTTCACCCATATCGTAATCTCCTTTTGAAACTATTTTAACATAAATTTTAAAAATTTAAACATTTCCTTTGATATTTTTGAAAACTCTGATATAATATATGTTAGGAAATAGGTACCACAGCTATATGGAGGATAAAATAATGCAAAATATATCTCGGGAAAATGCCGATATCATAGGCGAAGTAGCCAATATCTGCATAGGCAATGCAGCCACAACACTGAGCATGATTCTACAGAGACCAACAAATATTACGACTCCGATTGTAGAGGTTTTGAAAAAAGAGGATGCTCTCGATCACGATGATCGAATTTTAATTAAGGTTCCTTACACAAAAGGACTTGACGGAACCAACCTACTTATTATAAAATTAAATGATGCATTGGTTATTGCCAATCTCATGATGGGAGGCGACGGAAGTAATGTTTCTGATATGACACTTGATGAAATCACACTTTCTGCCATATCGGAGGCTATGAACCAGATGTGTGGTACAATAGCTACATCAATGTCTTCGCTCTTAAACGAGCCAACCGACATAGGCTTTCCGCTTATTAATTCAAGTTATCAGAAGACCTTTGATATACCGGAAGAGTTATGTAACGGAACAGATATTGTCAAGGTGACATTCAGGCTGACTGTTGGAGATTTAATAGACAGTGATCTCTTACAATTGTATCCAATAAGCATAGTAAAACAGATTATCAAACAGGAGGTTTAACAACATGGCTAGAATTTTAATAGTTGATGATGCAGCATTTATGAGAATGATGCTGAAGGATATCCTTACAAAGGGTGGATTCGAGATTGCAGGCGAGGCTGCTGACGGAAATGAGGCAGTTGCAAAGTACAATGAGCTCAAGCCTGATCTTGTAACACTTGACATCACTATGCCAAATAAGGATGGCATCCAGGCTTTAAAGGAAATTAAAGCAGCTGACCCAAACGCTACATGCGTTATGTGCTCTGCTATGGGACAGCAGTCTATGGTTATTGACGCTATCCAGTCAGGTGCCAAGGATTTCATCGTTAAGCCATTTCAGGCTGACCGTGTTATCGAGTCAATCAGAAAAGTACTTGGATAATATTTACATACAAAACAAGGTCTGTCAGTATAGCTGACAGACCTTGTTTTATTATATTTTTGTAACTTTTCAGTACCTTCACAGCTGCGCAAGACTCTCAATAGCCTTGTCATCAAGAATAACCTTTGCATGCTCCATAAGAAAAGCTCTTTTGTCAGCCCCTGCAATGATATCATCTGCATACTCATCTGCTATGACAGACATCTTTTCAAGCTCATGCTCATCATAGCCCGATAAATCCATGCTCATAAAGTACTCTCCCTCAAACTTAAAAAGCTGTGAGAATGGCATTGGCAGTCCTTTAATCATCTTTGCAAATCTGACAGCCACATCAAATTTTTCAAAAATGAACATTACAACAGACACCATATCCTGCTTTTTTGCAGTTGTCCTGCCTTTTTTATTTTTCTCATTCTCTGCAGCCTCAGCCGGCAGCGAATTAAGCAGTCCATTAACGATATCCTTAAGATGCTCCATCATGCCCTCAGTAGCAGGATGTTCAGAAAATGTCAGAGAAAGTGTGTGATCCGCCAAAAAATCTGCTCTCACAGTCTTGATTCCCGAATTAAAATCAGTTCCAAACTCTTCTGAAGCCATGTCAAATATCTGGTTCATGAATTCCTGGGTGCGCTCGCCATTGCTCATAATTTCATCCATTGTATATCCCAGATCATATATTTCTTCTTCTGAAATAACACATTTTATAGTGTGTTCACCTATTCTTGAAAACTCCATAACAAGCTTCACCTACTTTCTTTTTAGCTTTTGTCTGATACGGGATAGTGCATTGTCAATTGATTTGTCTGATTTTCCAAGCATATGCGCTATCGATGTATAATTATTTCCTTCCAGATACAATTGTAGCACTTTTTTCTCCATATTACTCAGTTTATTCCACAATTGTTCCTTAAATTCCTTAAATTTTTCCTTCTCTATGAGAAGCTGCTCAGGACTTGCAATATCATCTTGCAGCATTTCCTCAAACTCTGTACCATCACTGTCACTCTGCGAAAAGGATATATATGTGTTAAGCGGCATATGTTTCTTTCGGTTTGAAGCCTCAAGCGCCGAGCTAAGCTGCCTTGTGATGCATAGCTGTGCAAAGCTGTAGAAAGATGCTTCCTTGTCGCTCTTATAGTCTCTGACCGCTTTAAACAGGCCAATCATGCCCTCCTGAATAAGGTCATCATTCTCACCGCCTATCAGGTAGAGAGCATTCGTCTTTTTACGCACAAGCGGCTTATACTTTTCCAATATATAGTCCATGATTTCATTGTTGTCACCATGGTCATTTTTGTCATTATGAATCCTCATAATAAGCTCTTCATCCGTATATGCGCTGTAATCTTCCACTATATGCTTCCTATTCTATAAATATACAATTCATAATACACACCACTCATCCCGCGACATGTAATCTACTTTCCACTCTTAAGTCTCTGTCTGACTATCTCATATGCAAGCACGCCTGTCGCAACCGATGCGTTCAGTGAGTCGATATCTCCCACCATAGGAATAGATGCTGTCATATCACAGTTTTCCTTTACAAGCTTGCTCACCCCGTCACCCTCATTGCCTATTACAAGACCTATAGGACCTGTGAGGTTTAAGTCATACATGGTAGTACCACCCATATCAGCACATACAAACCACATGCCCTTTTCCTTAAGCTCCTTTATGGTATTTGAGATATTGGTAACCTTGGCAACAGGTGTATAGTTTATCGCACCTGCAGACGTCTTTGCCACTGTAGGTGTAAGTCCCACTGCACGCCTTTTCGGTATGATAATGCCATGTGCTCCCGCCTGGTTTGCGGTACGGATTATTGCACCGAGATTGTGTGGATCCTCTATACCGTCAAGTATGATGATAAAAGGCGGCTCGCCCTTTCTTTCAGCATTTTCCAGTATGTCCGAAACCTCGGCATACTCATATGCTGCTGAAACTGCAATGACACCCTGATGCTTACCTGTCTCAGACATCTGATCAAGTCTTTCCTTTGCAACATAGTTTATGATTGCATCATGCTTTCTGGCCTCTCTTGTGATTGACTTTATTGGTCCGTCCTGACAGCCGTCAAGCACAAAAAGCTTGTCTATTGTCTTTCCCGAACGGAAAGCCTCCAGCACAGCATTTCTGCCCTCTATATAATTCTCATGAAATTTTTCTTTATTGTTGTTATCCATATTTTCCTCTTATTTTGTGCTATATTTCAATTCCTAAAAGCTCCACTCCAAGCTTAGTGAGTGAGACAACCCTCTCAAAATCATCCTTCAGATAAAGATAGCCCATGACCGCCTCAAGCCCTGTAGCTTTCCTGTAATCAGCCATTGTAGCATTTTTTGCCATGGAAGGCGACTTGGCATTGCGTCCCCTGTGATACACATCACTCTCCTCCTCTGTCAGATGAGGTAAAAGTGCCTCAATCATGAGAGCCTGCGTATGCGCCTTTACTATATTACTTGTGTGCTTATGAAGCAGATTTGCCTTTGTATTGCCCTTTCCCACCACAACTGAGCGGATGACAATATCAAATATGCCATCACCGATATATGCAAGTGTAAGCGGCGAGTATGTCCTTATATCAACATCCTTTATTCCAAACTGTTCCTTAATATATGAGTCTATCTTCATACTATACAAGCTCCCATTTTACTCCCTCTCTGGTATCCTTTATGGCAACACCCTTTGCCAGAAGCTCATCTCTTATGGCATCGGCTGTCGCAAAATCCTTTGCCTTTTTAGCGGCTGCACGCTCTGTAATTTTATCATTGATAAATGCCTCAAGCTCACTGTCTACAGATGACGATGCCTCAAGTAATGCCTTTCCTGATTCCCTAAGTCCCAGATCAAGTACCTGCTCAAAGTCATCGATAAGTGCAAGCTTTGTCCTGTCTGAGATATCAGCCTTAAGCACATCATACACTATGGTTATAGCCATTGATGTATTCAGATCATTTGAAACTGCATCAGTAAATTTCTTCTTAAAGTCAGCAAAAGCTGTCTCATCTATATCACCCTCATCCTTAAGCTCTGCCACACGCTTTGCAATCTTATTGTATGCCGCAACTGCATTGTCGAGCGCATCAAATGAAAACTCAAGAGGCTTTCTGTAGTGTGACTGTAAGCAGAAGAATCTGTAGGCAAGCGGATTGTAGCCCTTCTCCTGAAGCACCGAAACTGTGAGGATTGCACCCTTCGACTTGCTCATCTTGCCTGCTCTGTCATTTAAGTGATTGACATGGAACCAGTACTTGCACCAGTCGTGTCCCAGATAGCTCTCTGACTGTGCAATCTCATTGGTGTGATGTGGGAAAATATTGTCAACACCGCCACAGTGGATATCCACGTACTCTCCGAGATGCTTCATGCTGATGCATGAGCACTCTATATGCCAGCCCGGATATCCGACGCCCCATGGGCTGTCCCATTTAAGAGCCTGGTCCTCAAACTTAGACTGTGTAAACCAGAGTACGAAATCATTTTTATTCTTCTTGTTTACATCCTCCTCGACATCATCTCGCACTCCAACCTGAAGCTGTTCCTTCTCTACTGCTGAAGAGAACACAAAATAATCATCAAGCTTTGATGTATCGAAATATACATTGCCTCCTGCAAAATAGGCATAGCCCTTCTCTATAAGCACCTCCACCATATGGATGAATTCCGGAATACAGTTGGTTGCAGGCTCTACGACATCAGGCATTCTGTTGTGTACGGCTGTAAAATCCTTGAAAAAGGCGTCCGTGTACTCCTTTGCCACCTCCATGACGCTCTTGTGTTCACGCTTTGCGCCCTTTAGCATCTTGTCCTCTCCGGTATCTCCGTCGCTTGAGAGGTGTCCCACATCAGTGATATTCATGACACGCTTTACATCATAGCCCACATAGCGAAGTGCCTTCTCGAGCACATCCTCCATGATGTATGATCGGATATTTCCGATATGTGCAAAATGGTAAACTGTAGGTCCACATGTATACATGCCGATTTTGCCGTCAACACGCGGAACAACAGTATCAATCTGTCTTGTGAGTGTATTATAAAACTTGAAATTATTCTCCATTATTTATATCTCCTTTTGGATGATTTATAACTATCCTATTATTTTAGCATGTTTTCCCTATATATTCAAATCAATCGGTCTGACAGCCGGTGCAGCCGCTGCAGCCGCCTCCGACCTGCATACTTGCCTCATAAAGACCTGTAAGTGAGCAGATTGCCTGTGATGCAATTCCCTCCTCGCGGCCTGTAAAACCAAGCCACTCCTCGGTCGTCGCCTTTATATTTACCTGTTCCTTTGCGATTTGCAGCGTATCAGCCACATTCTGCTCCATCTGCTCAATATACGGACGAAGCTTCGGCTTTTGTGCAATTACTGTCGCATCTATGTTTTCTATCACATAGCCTTTTTTTGCAATGAGGTCCCTCACATGCTCCAAAAGCTTAAGACTCGAAATACCCTCATATGCCGGGTCTGTATCCGGGAAATGCTTTCCGATATCGCCAAGTGCCGCTGCACCCAAGAGTGCATCCATTATCGCATGCAACAGTACATCGGCATCCGAATGGCCTAAAAGCCCGAGTGTATGCGGAACCTTCACTCCTCCTAAAATCAAATCTCTGCCTTCAACAAGCTTGTGCACATCATAGCCCATTCCTACTCTCATATATCGTCTCTCTTTCTATCAGATACAATACCTCATGTTATTGCCAACTGTCATTGCTCTGTATTTTGGTTTTTTAAATATAGTATACCTTATTTCTCCTGTTGCGCCAAGATATTATTTTAAGCTATTTTCAAATAAAAGACCGCCCCGGACAAACCGGAGCGGTCTTTATTAAAATGGGAATAGTCCATTAAATGTCTTATGCAAGTGCTGCAGTGATGATAGCCATTGAGTAAACCTCTCCTGCATTACATCCACGAGAAAGATCATTGATTGGAGCATTGAGTCCAAGAAGGATTGGGCCGTATGCTTCGAAATTACCAAGTCTCTGTGCAATCTTGTATCCGATATTTCCTGCGTTGATGTCAGGGAAGATAAATGTATTTGCATGACCAGCCACCTCAGACTGTGGGCACTTTGTGCGGGCTACACGTGGTGCAACTGCTGCGTCAAACTGGATTTCTCCCTCGATTGGAAGATTTGGATATTTCTCTTTTGCCTTGTGAGCTGCGTTTCTCATCTTGTCAACATCCTCGCCCTTTCCTGAGCCAAGTGTTGAGTAGCTTAAGAATGCAAGCTTTGGATCGATACCGAAGATCTTAGCACACTCTGCTGATTCTCCTGCGATTTCAACAAGCTCGTCCTCTGTAGGATGGATGTTTATAGCACAGTCGCTCATTGCAAGCACCTCATTCTCACCTGTTGCAGATGGACGAACAAGGATAAAGCATGAAGATACGATTGTGTTGCCAGGCTTTGTCTTGATGAGCTGTAATGCCGGACGAACTGTATCTGCTGTTGAGTATGTAGCTCCTCCGAGAAGTGCGTCTGCGATACCCATCTTTACAAGCATTGTTCCAAAGTAGTTAGCTGATGAAAGAATTCCCTTAGCCTGCTCCGGTGTAACACCCTTGCTCTTACGAAGCTCGCAGAATAATTCAACCATCTCATCCATACGGTCAAAGTTCATAGGATCTATAATCTCTGCTCCACGGATATTGAAACCGCTCTTCTCAGCGCTTGCAGCAATCTTCTCAGGATCTCCGACAAGGATAGGATGTAAGAAGTTGCTTGCAAGTAAACGCGAAGCTGCCTCAAGAATACGTGGATCCTCTCCCTCTGTAAATACGATTTTCTTTGGGTCTTTCTTTAATATTTCGATTAACTGACCAAATCCAAACATGATAATGTCTCCTTTATGTATATTATTTATTATTTAAAACTATATCTGGTTTCACACCACTGACTATAATATACTTATTTTTCTCGAATATCAATAATTGTTAAAAGGTTGTCAAGATGTTCGCGAAAAAATCCAATCCATGTTTCTTAATAGCACAACAATAAAAGGAACCAGATTAATATTTTCCGATTCCTTTTATAATGGTCATAATTTATTTGTTTAAGGAGTATTTATCATGCAAAATTATATGATTAAAGTGGTCATAAGGTATCATTATATTACTCTGCAAGTGCCTTAAATGCCTCATCAAGATCCTCAATTATATCATCCACATTCTCAGTTCCGATTGAAAGACGGATTGTGTTTGGCTTGATGCCCTGATCTAAGAGCTCTGCCTCATTGCACTCTGAATGTGTGGTTGAAGCCGGATGTATAGCAAGCGACTTAACATCGGCCACGTTTGCAAGCAGTGAGAAAAGCTCGAGGTTGTCGATGAATTTCTGTGCTTCTTTTGCTCCACCCTTAATCTCGAATGTAAATATAGAGCCGCCTCCGTTAGGGAAGTATTTCTTGTAAAGTTCCTGCTGCTCTTTATCCTCTGAAATAGATGGATGATTAACCTTCTCTACGAGTGGCTGATCCTTTAAGTACTGAACTACCTTGAGTGCATTTTCCACATGGCGCTCCACACGAAGCGAAAGTGTCTCAAGTCCCTGAAGGAAGATAAATGAATGAACAGGCGAAATTGTTGCTCCTGTATCACGAAGTAAAATTGCCCTGATATATGTCGCAAATGCTGCCGGTGCGCAATCCTTTGCAAAGCTTACTCCGTGGTATGATACGTTTGGCTCTACAAGCCATGGCCACTTATCATTCTGTGTCCAGTCGAATTTACCGCTATCAATGATAACTCCACCGATTGTTGTTCCGTGTCCACCGATGAACTTTGTTGCTGAGTGAACCACGATATCAGCACCATACTCAATCGGACGGACAAGATATGGTGTAGCAAAGGTATTATCTACGATAAGTGGAATACCTGCCTCATGTGCGATATTTGCAATTCTTTCGATATCCACTACCTCTGAGTTTGGATTTCCGAGTGTCTCAATTTCAATAGCTTTTGTGTTCTCTTTGATGGCAGCCTTGATTCCATCATAATCGAATGGATCTACGAATGTAGCCTCAATTCCGTAATCAGGAAGTGTGTGTGCCAGGAGATTGTATGTACCGCCGTAGATATTCTTTGCTGCAACGATATGGTCACCTGCGTGTGCTACTGCCTGGAAAGCATATGTGAGTGCCGCTGCTCCGGAACCAACAGCAAGTGCTGCCACGCCACCCTCGAGTGCTGCAATTCTTCTCTCAAATACATCCTCTGTAGGGTTTGTCAGTCTGCCGTAGATATTTCCTGCATCTCTGAGTCCGAATCTGTCTGCCGCATGCTCACTGTTATGGAACACATATGATGAAGTAAGGTAGATTGGAACTGCTCTCGCATCTGTAACCGGATCAGGTGTTTCCTGTCCTACATGTAACTGTAATGTCTCAAATTTTAAATTTCTGTCTGCATAATGTTTCTTGCTCATATTAATATCCTCCTATTAATGATATGTTAATGTTATTTGTTTTTAATTTTAATTCCGGGATGCTGTTCCCTTGAACCAAACATATCATACCATCTTTCTAGGAAAAGTGTTAATACTTATAACTAAGAGCTTGCTATAAATATATTTTATAAGCAATTGTTTTCCAAAACATCAGAAAGCTCCCTCGTAGCTGCATCAACATCCATGTTATTTACCGCATAGTCACATATCTGGCGATTGCGTTTCTCTGCATCTATCGACAGAATACGCAGTGTCTTTTCTTCTATCGAGTAATCCTGCTCTATGATATCCCGGATTAAAAGCTCCTTATCGCGTGCCACATATACTATAACAGTAGGAAAATGACGCTTCATGGCAATAGCGCCACACATATCAAGCGGCATCACGACAAAGTGTCCCTTTGCAAGCACTGCCTCTATATCTTCTATTTTGGTACCATACTGTATTCCTGCGTATCTTGTCTTTTCAAAGAAATCCTGCGCATTGAACTCATCCTCCGTCAGGTACCTGTGCTTATCTCCGGGCTTGGTGCAGTAGGTTTTTGGATTCTCAAACTGCTCCATGGCGCACAGGCTGTCTGAGAGTGCTGTTTTTCCTGAGCCTGATGGTCCGACAAGTGCCACAACTGACGGATTCTTTATATTTTTATTTCTATATAATGACGCATTTATTATCTGCTCCACGAGATATACAAACTCTGTGATATTATTAACAGATAAAAGTCCTGTCATTTTTGAATTCCACGGTTTTCTCATGAGCACGGGATATGTGGCCGGTGTCTCAAGCACATTGTGTATGGCATCATCTAAAATAATGTCAAACTGCACGAGATTTTTTGCATTGCCAAGTATGATATTTTCTGTCGGGAAATCAGGAAATGCCTCCATTATCTGGCTCGCCCTCACTCCCATGAAGCCCGGTGCCACCGCCGTGATAAAATAAACCTCTCCAATATCCATGAGCTTTCTTATCATCCGCTTTGTCTCTTCTGTAGGCTTCTGCCTCTCGTAAAGTGTATTATCACGGTAAAACTCCTTTATGACAGAGGCTCTGCCGGTATTCTCCCAGGAATCTATATCCTCCAGTTCAAGCGGTGGGGTGATATTATATTTTTTGTTTGCCATATCTATGGCTATGCTGTTGAATGGGGCTGTCACATCATCCCAGTCAAGTCCTATTTTAGGTCTTATCATGCTTATCCCTTTCTGTTTCGTAACTATTTATAACAAAAAGACCTGCAACAACTGCAAGTCTTAGCAAGTAGCGAGGGAGAGACTCGAACTCTCAACCTCCCGGGTATGAACCGGACGCTCTAGCCAGTTGAGCCACCTCGCCATATTAATTGATATCCTTTAAAAGGATGGGACCTACAGGGCTCGAACCTGTGACCCTCTGCTTGTAAGGCAGATGCTCTCCCAGCTGAGCTAAGATCCCGTGTCACTTCTGTTGAAGTAAAGTAGCGAGGGAGAGACTCGAACTCTCAACCTCCCGGGTATGAACCGGACGCTCTAGCCAGTTGAGCCACCTCGCCATATTAATTGATATCCTTTAAAAGGATGGGACCTACAGGGCTCGAACCTGTGACCCTCTGCTTGTAAGGCAGATGCTCTCCCAGCTGAGCTAAGATCCCATGTCGTCAACCGACTTGATTATTATATACAGTCGGCACCTTATTGTCAACAACTTTTTTCATTTTATTTAAAAAAATTTCAACTATTCAGAAGTCTCTCCACAAGCTTCACGCACTCTGCTGCATCCTTTGAATATCCGTCAGCTCCTATCTCGTCTGCAAAGCTCTGTGTAATGCAGGCTCCACCGATTACAACCTTGCTCTTACAGCCTTTTTCCTTGCAGATTTCCACTACATCCTTCATGCGCATCATGGTGGTGGTCATAAGAGCTGACAGTCCGATAACTGCCGCATTCGTCTCAATCGCCTTGTTCACGATATCCTCACAAGGCACATCCTTTCCCATATCAATCACGTTGTAGCCATAGTTTTTAAGCATAAGCACGACAAGGTTCTTTCCTATATCATGGATATCGCCCTCCACCGTTGCAATGACAAGAGTCGGCATATCATCACCTGAGTCCTTCTTTTCAAGTAACGGCTCCAGATGTTCTATAGCAAGCTTCATAGTATTTGCACTGCCGATAAGCTGTGGCAGGAAATATTTCTTCTGGTTGAAAAGCTCTCCCACCTCATTAATAGCCGGAATCAGACTGTTATTAATAATCTCGTCAGGCTTTGCACCATCAGAAAGCATTTTCTTCACCTCATCAATTATACTGCCCTTGTTTCCCTTTAAGACAGCCTGGAATACCGCATCCTTACTGCCCGCTGCGCCTGTGCCGTTTGAAGCAGACGCATCATTGTCCGACTTTTTCACAACAACAGTCTCATATTTTGCCTTTTCCTCCGCAAGCCTGCTCATGCGCTCAATGTATGCAATATCGCTGTCAGGTCTGTCGAGCAGCATATCCGATGCAAATGCAGCATTCATCAAAAGCTCCTGTGATGGATTGGCAATAGCCATGGTGAGTCCCTTGCATATGGCCATGGTAAGAAATGCTGTGTTCACGTACATACGCTCAGGCAGTCCGAAGGATATATTTGAAAGTCCGCATATTGTAGGAAGCTTTTTCTCATCCTTGCAGTACGCAATGGTCTCATAGCACTCGATTGCGGCCTTTGGATTTGCACCTATTGTTGCAACAAGTCCATCCACCACGATATCCTCATGTGCCATTCCAAGCGAAAGTGCTTTGTCATAAATAGTATTTATAATCTGCTTTTTCTCCTCGACATCCTTCGGCAATCCTGCATCCGAAAGTGGTAAGAGTATGAACATCGCCCCATATTTTGCCGCAAGAGGCAGAAGCTTTTCCATCTTCTCAGTCTCAAGAGAAATAGAATTGATGAGAGCCCTTCCCGGATAAATCTTAAGAGCCTCCTCTATTACCTCCACATAACTTGAATCAATACAAAGAGGGCAGTCCACGGTTGATGAAACCTCATATATAACCGATTTCATCATCTCCTTCTCATCGATACCATTCATGCCCATATTGATATCAAGTATTCTCGCACCATTTGTCTCCTGCTCCATAGCCATCTGGCGCACCAGGTCAAGCTTTCCCTCACGAAGCTGTGCCTGCAGCTTTTTCTTGCCTGTAGGATTGATTCTCTCTCCGACCACAGTAAAGTTGCCATCTAAGTCAATCTCTACATTCTTTCGTTCAGACGCAAGCACTCTTCTATGATGCTCAAGCGGCTTATGAACAGGCATTGACTTTACGGCCTCTGTGAGAGCACGTATATGCTCCGGTGTGGTGCCACAGCAACCTCCGACAATGGATGCACCTGCCTTCACAAGCCCTCTCATCGCATCGGCAAACATATCCGGAGTCATCTTGTATACAGTTTTACCATCCTCAAGCTCCGGAAGCCCTGCATTTGGCTTGGCAATAAGAGGCACTGTAGAGTACTCTGCCATTTTTTCAACCAGCGCTATCATCTCAGCAGGTCCCGTCGAGCAGTTCACACCGATAGCATCCACTCCAAGTGACTGCAGCACAACAACTGCTGTCTCAGGCGGTGTACCAAAAAGAGTCCTGCCATCCTCGTTATAGGTGAGTGTCACCATAATAGGCAGGTCGCTTACCTCTTTTATAGCAAGCACTGCCGCTCTGCACTCCTGAAGACTCATCATTGTCTCAACCACAAAAACATCTGCGCCCGCCGCATCAAGAATCCTCGCCTGCTCCTTGTACACCTCCAAAAGCTCCTCAAACATCAGATCCCCGAGTGGAAAAAGCTGTCTGCCTGTCATCGTCATATCCGCAGCCACAAGTGCCCTATCTCCGACAGCCTGCTTTGACAAGCCAACAAGCGTGGTATTTATCTCATTGATTTTCTCCTGTAAGCCATATTCTAAAAGCTTAATCCTGTTTCCTGTAAATGTAGGTGCGTAAACAATATTCGTGCCGTTATCGACATAGGCCCTCTGCAGATCAAGAATCACCTGCGGATGCTCCATCACCCATTCCTCCGGACACACTCCTACCGGCATGCCCGCCGCCATCAGGTTTGTACCGGTCGCACCATCCAGGATAACTATGTTTTCTCTGATATATTTTCTGAATTCTTCTCTTGTCATTTTGTTTCCTTTTCTTTTCAGCTATTAATCACTCCACAGTGTAAAGTATTTCAAAGCAAAAGCTATATACTCTTCATCCTTGAAATTTGTGAAAATTTATATTATCATTGTAACCGATTTTAAAACACAAAAATCAATAGTCTATTCACCATAATATACTAAAACACTATATTTTTCAAACAAAAGAAAGGATTTCTTATGAAACTTATCGCTTTAGATCTTGACGGAACACTTTTCAACAACCAAAGTCAGATATCCAAGGAAAATATAAAAGCTATAAAAGAGGCAACTGCCGCCGGGATAAATGTAGTCATCTCCACCGGCCGTCCCTTCGGCGGACTGCCGTTTGAGGCAATTAATGGCACCGGCATCCGCTACGCTATCACTGCAAACGGAAGTGCAATCTACGAGATTGATACCAAAAAATGTCTTTACGAAAACTGCCTTTCTGATGAGACAGCGTTTTCAATAATTGATTACCTGATGACAAAGCGCGTTCATATGGATGCCTTCATAAACGGCTGTGGCTATTCTCCGTACAAGTGTCTCGAGGATGCAAAGGATCTCAAAATGCCTTCTTCTATAAAGGAATACATCATGACAACCAGAAAACGTGTGAACGATATCACTGAAATGATGCGCGAAAACAATTACCATATGCAGAAAATGACCATCAATTTTCCAAAGGATGCAGATGATAACTACTACTGCCGCGACGAAGTATTTGAGTACCTGAAAAAAATCCCTGAAATCACGCTCGTAAGCGGTGGCTACGGTAATCTGGAATTCACAAAAGCAGGCGTTGACAAAGGTGTGGCACTTCATAAGCTGGCTCAAATCCTGAATATCGCAGCTGATGAGACAATGGCTGTCGGTGACACCGAAAACGACATGGCTATCGTAAAAGCCGCACACATCGGCGTGGCCATGGGAAATGCAACCGATGAGCTTAAGGCACAGGCTGATTACATCACCGACACAAACGAAAATGACGGCGTAGCCAAGGCTATCCGCCACTTTATGGGTTAATCTTACAAATTTAATATAACGATAACTGTCATATAAGAGTATAATAGTTGTTTAGCGCAAAATAGCTGTTTAACACACAATAAATAATCACCTGTCATATATATCCAAAGAAGCACATATACTTCTAAGACAACATATGACAGGTGATTTTTTGATTGTAAAAAAATATTTATCCAATCCACTTGTAACCGGAACTATTTTCCTAACACTTGCCGGTACAACCAGTCGGTTTATGGGTTTTTTCTTTCGCATATTTCTTAATAACGTCATGGGCTCAACAGGTCTGGGACTCTATCAGCTTGTAATTCCACTCATGTCCGTATGCATGTCACTCTGCTGCAACGGCTTTCAGACCGCTACATCAAAGCTTGTTGCCGAAAAGCCTCAAAACAGGCAGATTATACTCATTTGCGCAATAATTATGTCGGCCACCATTGCTCTTTTACTCACAATTATTATGTATTCCAATGCCAACTACATAAGCCTTTGTATTTTAAGTGAGCCGCGCTGTACAGAACTTGTCAAGGTGCTGTCCTTTTCCATTCTGCCCGCTGCTATCCATTCCTGCATAAACGGATACTATTATGGATTGAAAAAAGCAGCCGTTCCAGCTGCCACACAATTAATTGAGCAGACCGCACGCATTGGCACCTGCTATCTGATATACGCAATACTATCTGACGGTGGCAGCTGCTTTAAGCCTGTATACTCTATATACGGCATCGTGGCAGGCGAAGCGAGCGCAACCGTCTTTTCCGTTATCACAATAAAAAAAGATTTCTCATACTTTAAAATATCCGTCAAAAGCCTGAAAACAACAGCCTATGGCATGGCTGCGCTTTTCATTCCTTTATCACTAAACTACATATTGGCAAGCTTTTCATCCTCTGTCGAAAATGTGCTTATCCCGAGAACTCTTAAGCTCTACGGACTATCACCGGCATTGGCCCTTGACATATTTGGAACCATTTCCGGTCTCACCCTTCCCGTGCTTTTATTTCCCGGTGTACTTTGCAGCTGTGCCTGCGTGATGCTTCTGCCATCTGTTTCTGAAGCGAATGCCGCCGGAAAGGATACAAAAATCACTAAAACCGTAAACTCCTGCGCCTTATTCGGACTATGCTTCGGTCTTATCTTTACATGTATATTCTATCTGCTTTCAGATTTTATAGGGGATTTTCTTTTCTCATCGAAGCTTTGTGGATATTTCCTTAGAAGACTGTGTTTTCTGTGCCCACTGATGCACATAAGCGGAATGCTCTGCAGCATACTGCACGGTCTGGGCAAAGCAAAGCAGGTGCTTTTTGTCAATCTGCTCACCTGTGCGATAAGAATCCTGATGATTGTATTTCTCATCCCTCGCCATGGGATAGACGCATATCTGTGGGCTATGCTTGTGTCGCATGTGTTTATGACACTTGCTGTCGGGATTCTCACCTGCCACACAGCACACAAATAAAAAAAGCCTGCACATACTCCAGGCATACCGGAATATGTGCAGACTCATAAAACTACAGATTATACACGTGAAAGGTACTCACCTGTTCTTGTATCAATCTTGATAACATCATCTGTCTCAACAAAAAGTGGTACATAAACTGTAGCACCAGTCTCAACTGTAGCAGGCTTTGTAGCACCTGTTGCTGTATCACCCTTGAAGCCAGGCTCTGTCTCTGTAACAGTAAGCTCAACGAAAAGTGGTGGCTCAACTGCAAATACATTGCCCTTGTGTGAGCAAACCTTACACATCTCGTTCTCTTTTACAAACTTGAGAGCATCACCAACCTCATCCTTTGGTAAGTCAATCTGGTCATATGTCTCAACATCCATGAAATGATAGAAATCATCATCTGCATAAAGATACTGCATATCCTTACGGTCAATGTGTGCTGTAGGGCATTTCTCTGTTGGACGGAATGTCTTCTCAACAACACCACCACTGATGATATTCTTTAACTTTGTACGTACAAATGCTGCACCTTTTCCTGGTTTAACATGCTGAAATTCGATAATCTGATAGATGTTTCCCTCGAACTCGATAGTAACACCGTTTCTGAAATCTCCTGCTGAAATCATTAGTTACTTCCTCCTTAAATCGTGCGAGCCTAAGCTCTCTCATTCGTCCATTCTACAATAAAAAGCAATACATTTCAAGTATTTATTTTCTATTGTATGAATTTGTATTGGTTTTATATTTGTTTTATATTAGTTTCTTGCCTCGATATCTGATATCATAGCTACTCTCTTTGCATGTCTGCCGCCCTCAAACTCGGCTGTCAGATAAGCCTTTACAATATCCTTTGCAAGCTCAACACCCACAATCCTCTCACCAAAGGCTATGATATTAGCATTGTTGTGCTGTTTTACAAGGCGTGCTGTGGCTGTGTCTGAGCAAACTGCCGCACGGATTCCGTTGACCTTATTGGCTGCTATTGAGATACCTACACCGGTACCGCATATCAGTATTCCGCAGTCAAACTCGCCTGACGCCACTGCATTAGCCACCTTCTCACCATACTCTGGGTAATTGCAGCTCTCACTTGAATCTGTGCCGAAGTTGGTCACCTCGTGACCCATGCTCTCAACATACTCCATAATTGTCTTTTTAAGCTCAACTGCTGCGTGATCGTTTCCGATTGCAATCTTCATAATATATATGCCTCCAAATTTTAAATTATTAGTTAAAAATTATTTATTTACTTTCTTTAAATGCCTCTTGTAGCATGCAATTACAGGCTTTTCAATAAAGCGCTTAAGCACAATCTGTATCTCCTCATGCGGGTCAATAGGTGCTACAAGTATTGATCTGATGCCCGTAAGATTAGCTCCGATGATATCTGTAAATATCTGATCTCCCACAAAAAGAGTGTTTTTCGTATCTGTGCCAAGCCTCTCCATTGCTGTACGATAGCCTGATGGCTTGGGCTTTCCTGCCTTGTAGATATACTTTATCCCAAGTTGCTTAGCAAAACTCTTCACACGCGGCTCTTTGTTGTTTGAGAGCACAAGGCACGAAAAACCAAGCTCCTTAAGGTGCTTAAACAAAGCAATCGCCCGCTCATCAGCAGGCGAACCATGAGTCACAAGGGTGTTGTCGATATCAAAAATAATGCCCCTGTAGCCCTCCTTATATAATTTATCAAAATCTATGCTGTATGTCGAGTCAATGTACTCTCCCGGGTATAAAAAACTCATAGTATAAAATTCTCTGTCTCCCTGTTAATCTGTTCATTCAAGGCTGCCTGCTGCATAACGGTGACATCCGCACTGCCAACAAAACGCTGATACTGCTGCAATACCTTATCCTTGTCTAAATCGGATACAGCCTTTGTGACATCAAGTGTGCTGATATCACTGTCAGCACCCTTAAGCTCATAGCTCGCATTGGAATCATATGTATTTGCATAATCAAGCGAGGTAAAGCTCTGCCTTGCCCTTGCAGCCTCATAATCAGCCGTATCATCAGCAATGGATTGCTGTGAAGCTGCGTCATCCACTGCCTGCTTCGAACTCATAATCTGGCTGTTTCTAAGCTCGTTTACCCTTATGGAATTGTATGAATAAAAGCCTTCGCTCGGGCGAATACCGGAAATGTTCATACGCACCTTCCCATCCTGTTTTAAATAAATCCTGCTGCCTAAACACTATTTGGTGTCAAGCATCTTTTTAAGCTCTGTCATAAAGGTGTTGACATCCTTAAACTCTCTGTAAACCGACGCAAACCTCACATATGCTACCGCATCAAGGTCCTTTAATCTGTCCATAATCAGCTCTCCGATGAGTGATGTAGGGATTTCCTTTTCCTCTCTGGCAAAGATTTCTATCTCGACCTCATCTACAAGCTTTGAGATTGTATCTGCTGAAATCGGTCTCTTGTGACATGCAAGAAGCACGCCCTTTTCAATCTTGGAGCGGTCATACTGCTCTCTGTTGTTGTCCTTTTTTATAACGATAAGCGGGATTGTCTCCACCTTCTCATATGTAGTGAAACGCTTGCCACAATCATCGCACAGCCTTCTGCGCCTGATGGAGCTGTTGTCATCAGCCGGTCTTGAGTCTATTACCCTTGTGTTGTCACTACTGCAAAATGGACACTTCATGCTGTACCCTCCGTAGATATCATATAATATGAAGAAGCAAAATATCTTTGTTTCTCATTATATTATAATACTTCAAATCATCATCTGTATTTAAAAAGACCTATACATATTTCAGTATATCTATACTAATTTTCGTTGTCAATATGTTTTGTACTGATTTTGACTTTTTTATAATTTTTTTGTATTTATAAAATCATAACAGCTTGCGCCGCATATCAGACTCACATATATTTACCAATATTATATCGGGTCCAATCTTCACAATCTTAACCCATGGAATACAATATTCATAATCCCTGCAAAATATTCCCATATATTTTCCCGGTCCCGGCACGATAATCGCACAGATTTTGCCACAGACCGGGTCAAACTCCAAATCCCGCACATGCCCTATGAACCTGCCCTCCTCCACACTCACAACCTCTTTTTCACATAAATCCAGAAAACGCATAAAACAGACCTCCCTTGGTCTATCTTATGCGTTTCTTTTTGATTTTGTGCTTATAAAAGCGTTTTATTCATAAAATTATACATTAAATCTGAAAAGAATTACATCTCCGTCCTTAACAACGTACTCTTTTCCTTCCATGCCTACGATGCCCTTTTCTCTTGCGGCTGCAAGGCTTCCGTTGTCGAGAAGATCCTGATAGTTGACTACCTCCGCCTTGATGAAGCCACGCTCAAAGTCAGTATGTATCTTGCCGGCTGCCTGTGGTGCCTTTGTACCTTTCTTTATAGTCCATGCACGGCACTCATCCTCTCCTGCTGTGAGGAAGGAAATAAGTCCGAGAAGTGAATAGCTGGCTGCTACAAGCTTATCGAGACCGCTTGACTCGACACCTAAATCCTCAAGGTACTCCTTCTTTTCGTCCTCATCGAGATCTGCAAGCTCCTGCTCAATCTGTGCACAGATAACAAATACCTCTGCGCCCTCTTCCTTTGCCATTTCTCTTACCTTTGCAACATGCGGATTGCTTGCGCCGTCATCTGCGAGGTCGTCCTCTGATACGTTTGCAGCGTAGATGGTAGGCTTTGCTGTAAGTAGATTATAGCCCTTGAACCAAAGCTGTGCATCCTCATCATCAGGCACTTCAAAGGTTCTGGCCATCTTTCCGTCCTCAAGATGAGCCTTTACTGCCTCAACAAGCTCAAGCTCCTTTGCAAGTGTCTTGTCCATTCTTGCCTGCTTTGCAATCTTTGCAATTCGCCTGTCGAGAATCTCAACATCCGAGAAAATAAGCTCAAGATTGATTGTCTCGATATCTCTTGCAGGATCTACAGAGCCATCTACATGAATAATGTTTGTGTCCTCAAAGCAACGCACTACGTGTACTATTGCATCTACCTCACGGATATTTGCAAGGAACTGGTTTCCAAGTCCCTCACCCTTGCTGGCTCCCTTCACAAGACCTGCGATATCAACAAATTCGATTGTTGCAGGTGTAACCTTCTTTGTGTGATAGAGCTCTCCGAGCTTTACGATTCTCTCGTCAGGCACTGAAACAATACCTACGTTTGGGTCGATTGTAGCAAAAGGATAGTTTGCTGAAAGCGCTCCTGCCTTTGTGAGTGAGTTGAATAATGTAGACTTTCCGACGTTCGGAAGTCCGACGATTCCGAGTTTCATGGTATATATATCTCCTTTAAATTGATTTCATATGTATTTTGTGTATATGATGTTTGTTGATACAACTATGTAGTGTACCACATTGTAAAAGATTTGTATATAATCTTACGAAAAAACCTCCCCTCACATAACCTGATGTGCGGGAAGGTTTTCACATTTTATTATTCACTTACCATCTCATCACACTTAATCTGCTCGATATGTATGGCAAGATAGCCTGTTTCATTGTCCAAAAACTCATGATTTAAGTCCTTTCCAAGCTCCTTACATATCTCACTGGCCAGTGTGAATGACTCCGGGTAATTTTTCTCGATAAACTGATTGAGATCAACCTTTAATTTTTCTCCGGTCGCGGCTCTTGATACCATGTGGCGGATATGGTTCATGAGGCGGTTGTAGGCCATAGTAGTGACATCTATGTGCTTTCCAATCTTTTCCTCTATAAATGTGGCGCATTTTCGAACTGCTGCCGCCATCTCCATGGCATCCGATACCTTTGAATTGTTTAAGGATGTATGAATATGAAGAGTAATGTAGCCGATCTCATCATCAATTATATCAATTTGTTTTTTCTCCTTTAGTATATGGCGTATATTCTCAGCTATCTTGTACTCCCTATAAAACATCACACGGATGTCATCGTTTAAAGGATTGCTGATCTGTTCTTTGTTTTCCATACGCTTTACAGCAAATGCTATATGATCTGCCATAGGAAACAATATGCTTCTGTCTATATGTCCAAACTCATGCTCTGCATTATCGAGCAGTGTGTTTGCAATCTCAAGATACTCCGGCTCGATGGATTTTACTATATCCTTTGCCGGACCTCTGTCCCTTGTCTGGGTCAGCTCATACAGTGAATCCTCTTCCGCTGGCTCGACAGACTGTGTAATTTTCTTTCCAAAACCCACACCCTTTCCGACTATAAGATATTCTCTTGCGCTCTTGTCCTTTACCGCAAGCACTGTATTGTGATTTAAGACCTTTGTGATTCTGTACATATCATTCCCCTGACATTTTTATTACTTCTCGTAGGTATCAACTGCGTAGAGAGGCTCCCCCGCCTTAATCGGTCCATCTGTGATGAGACGGATTTTCTGATTATCTTTTAGCTCTGTGCAGATGACAGGAGTTGTAACTGATGGTGCGTTCGCCTTTAAGTAGTCAAGGTCAAGCTTCATGAGCACATCGCCCTTATTAACATGGCATCCTGCCTCAACCTGTACGTCAAAGCCTTTACCCTCGAGCTTTACTGTATCAATTCCTACATGGATTATCATACCAATTCCTGAGTCGGTTGTAAATCCCAAAGCATGCTTTGTATCAAAAACGAATAAAACAGTTCCATCCTCAGGTGCTACAACTACCCCCTCCTCAGGTGTGACTACTGCTCCGTCACCCATCATTTTGCTGGCGAAGGCCTCATCCGGTGCTGTTGAGAGGTCTGCTGCTATTCCTGTCATAGGGCTTGAGATGATAACTGTGCTTGTCGGCTCTTTGGTGTCAGCAGCTTCCTGTGCTTTATCTGAAACGGTGCTTGAATCTTCTGTTTTTGAATCAGTGGCCGAAGCTGCATTTTCGTTCTTCGCTTCATCTGCGCCTTCTGTATTATTTTCTGCTGCATCATCCTCGAAATGCTCCTCTGTCACACTCGCAAGATAATCCTCCAGATCTGATTTTATCACTGTTACTCTTGGTCCATAGATAATCTGTACGCCCTGTCCCTTGTGCACGACTCCTGATGCTCCTGTTGATTTAAGAAGCGCATCGTTTACCTTGTCGGGATCAATTACTGTGATACGAAGCCTTGTCGCACAGCAGTCCACATCTGAGATATTGGCTTTGCCGCCGAGACCTCGTGATATAGTCTGCGAGAGCTCGTCTACAGCCGCTTTGTCGTCAGAAGCTTTTGTATCCTTGGCAGCTTTTCTTGCATTTACATCTGCCTTGGTGTAGAGCTTTGTCTCTGTATCGTCATCCTCACGGCCCGGAGTCTTGAAATCAAACTTCTTTATAAGGAAGCTGAAAATAAAGTAATACAGTAAGAAATATACTATTCCCACCGGAATCACGAGCAGCCAGCTTGTCTTTTCATTTCCCTGCAATATACCAAACAGGAAGAAATCAAGTAATCCTCCTGAGAAAGTAAGTCCTACAGCGATGTTTAAAATATGTGCTATCATGTATGCGCTTCCTGCGAGCACTACCTGTACTGCAAAGAGAGCCGGTGCTACGAAAAGGAATGAGAACTCAAGAGGCTCTGTGATTCCTGTAAACATACATGCAAGTGTTGCAGAAAGTAAAAGGCTTCCTGCCTGTTTTTTCTTTTCCGGCTTTGCACATTTATACATTGCAAGTGCTGCTCCCGGAAGACCAAAAATCATGAAAATGAACTCTCCCGAAAAATATCTTGTGGCATCGGCACTGAAATGTGCGATGTTTGCAGAGTCAGCAAGCTGTGCGAAGAAGATGTTCTGTCCACCCTCAACCATATGTCCTGCAACCTCCATTGTTCCACCGACTGCTGTCTGCCAGAACGGCATGTAAAATACATGGTGCAGTCCGAATGGAATAAGTGCTCTCTTTATGATACCAAAGAGAAGTGTTCCGAAATATCCTGTTCCTGTCACTACTCCGCCGAGTGCATAGATTCCGTTCTGCACAGTAGGCCAGATAAAATACATTAAGATTCCTACAAACAGATATGCCACGGTTGAGATGATAGGCACAAATCTTGTTCCACCGAAAAATGACAATGCATTCGGCAGCTCAATCTTGTAGAAACGGTTGTGCAGTGCTGCCACTCCCAGTCCTACAATAATTCCGCCAAACACACCCATCTGCAATGACTGGATACCACATACTGATGTGATGGTTCCATCAAGCACATCCTTTGCAATGCTTCCGTCTGCAAGGATTTTTCCGGAAATCTTGAGCATCGCATTGATTGATACATTCATAACAAAGTATGCTATGACTGCTGAAAGTGCTGACACCTCTTTTTCCTTCTTTGCCATTCCGATTGCTACTCCGACCGCAAAAATGAGCGGAAGGTTATCGAATATGGCACTTCCGACCGCATTCATGATTACAAGAAGTGCATGGAGTATAGTCTTATCTCCAAGCAGCCACTGTAAACCATAGGTCTCAATTGTTGTGGTGTTGGTGAATGAGCTTCCTAGTCCTAAAAGCAAGCCTGCTACCGGAAGGATTGCGATTGGAAGCATGAAGCTTCGTCCTACTCTCTGCAGGACACCAAAAATTTTGTCTTTCATGAGCTTTTCCTCCTATAAATGCAGGGTATGTACCGATTTGCACCTATCATTCTTTTTTGCTCCAACGACAAAAAGGAGGCACTTATCATACACTAACCCTGTTAAAAGTTATGTACGACAAATGCCTCCCTAAAAGTAACACGTCTGTTAAAGTTTATATCACAGAAGCTTTATCATTTCAACACAATTTTCCCAACGAATTTATTTTTTGTTAATCATGCTGTTTTTATACATGTTTTTTTGTGAATTATGTCTAATGTCTTTTTTCTCCAGATGCCTCCATGTTTCCACTATCATAAAGCATTCTTCCCCTGTGATGCCCTCTGATGAATACACAGCCTTTTGTATGATGCGCATGTACTCGTCCCAATGGATTCCGCAATAATCCGGTCCGCAGTATTTTTCCTTCAGGTTAGCCAGATAAAGCTCATCTGTCCTATTCTTTGAAGGATGTCCCAGTCCTTTGTAGATGCGGTTGTTTATCATTATTGCTACCCTGCTGTAACGGCCTTTTTTCACCCTTTTTGCAAGTCTTGCTTCCCACAAAATATTTCTTCGCCTTTTGATATAAACTATGATGGCTGTAAGTGCAGTCAGAAAAATCACACAGAGTGAGGTTTTTAAAATCACCGGTGGTATATGAAGTCTCGTTTTTGAGTTCTGAGCATCTGTACGTTTATCCGCACCTGACTGTGAACCATAAGCCTTCTCACTGCCATCACCTGATGTACTGTTTGCTGCAGCTTTTGATGTATCATCTTTTGCTGTGTCATCATTTTCTGCATCTGTATTTTTTGTATCTTCATTTGCTGCATCTTCATCCAGTTTATCTTCATCTGCCGCAGTATCATTCATATGCTCACTATCATTATAAGCAGCACCGGTGTTTGTTTTCTTTCCGTTGACACCAATATAGTCAAACGGATTCTCACCTGTCACATACTCAAAATATCCCGGTGTCATCTCCACTGGAATCCATCCGAAATCATCCAGATATATTTCAACCCAGGCATGCGACTGCGAATCCTTCACCTCACATATATCCTCATCATTTTCACCGGATTTGAAGCTGTCCTCCTTTGCACAATATCCGCTTACATAACGGCATGGAACGCCCATCTGTCTGAGTATCATCGTGCCAGCCGATGCAAAATGCACACAAAAGCCCTGTCTGCTATTTGAGAGGAAATTTTCAACTACATCCTTACCGCCTGTGGAAGGAGGATTTTTGCTGTACTTAAAATTCTTCGATGTCAGAAACTGCTGCACCAACTGTGCTGCCGCAATCCTGTTGGCATCATTTTCTCTTATATAGCCTGTGTACATCATATTGCTTGTGAGCTGTCCTGTCCTAAGAAGCCACTTTGCATCTTCCGCAACAATCCCGTCACCACCCTGCTTTGCAGTATAGTTTTCCATTACATAATTATTGTATGCCGCATAGAAATCATTGTTGACCTCAAGAGGCTGCTCGGGCTCAAGGCTGGACGTTTCCAGACTACCATCGAAAAAGCCGGGACACGCCGACACCTCGATAGTCTTTGTCCCTTTATCCTTTGTGATAAAAAAGTCTTCGTCAAAATCTATATCACCCTTGGCATCTATACTGTATGGGTCTATACAGTACGGTAAATAGGCGTATTTGGTGGAAAGCTTCTCCATCGTGATTGTATACTTTTCTGTGGCCGGATTGGTCTCATCATCATAATAGCCATCGAGCAGCGTGGCTAATCCGATTGCATTCTGCCATGCTGTCATCCTTGAAGCATCATGATACTCTTTTTCCATCCCGGAAAAATCAGACTTTTTAATCCATCTGCCATTCTCATAGGTATCACCGTAGAAGCTTCTCAGATAAATATTAGAAGGCGCTCCTGACTTTGCTTCTACCGTCATCACTGTTTTTTCACTGTAGCTTGGATAGTGATTACTAACCGTGCCATCCTGTAAATCAATCCCCACGCTGAAGAATGATTTTACGCTGCCCTCCAAATCTTTTTGAAAGGCAAGCATCTGCGGCTTTTTATCGGCAAGCGTATCAGCAAGAGGTTTAAATGTAAATACACATATGAAAAGTATTGCTGACACTGCTGCCATATATAAAAAAGACGACGCTATCCTTAAAACCTCATTGCCCTGTGCACTGCCATTTGCATCATATCCTGCCACTGTGCGTGCGTTGCCATCTGCGATAAGACACCAGAGTGTACACAGCGTGAGCATAACAACCTCGCTGACACTTGGGCTTTTGCCTATGCACAGCTGTACCGCAAGCATAAGCGTTGGAAATAATGTGAGCATGCGTCTTCTTTTAATTTGAACCGCCAGTGTCACCAGCAAAAGCATAACTATAAACGACACAAAGCCAACAAATGCCCCCGCAAAGGCTTTATCGCCCTTTGGACAGACAAACGAAGTGCCATAGTACACATTTATTATCTCAAGATACCTGCCCTTTACATACAAAAAGCCGTCTTTTATATGCTCTGCAGCCTGCCAGTTTGCAATAAACACTCCAAGCAGAAATACAAGCAGCAGCCCCGTATTTATCGCATGGCGCACCCATTTTCTTGTGTCAAGCGATGTAAGCCTGTTTATAAAGCCGCTTATCACCGAAAAAATAAACAGCCACACATACACATAATATGGGCATCTCACATGTGAAACGGTCGTATTCACAACAGACACTGCACACACCGTAAGAAGTACTGCGGCAGCTGCATTGGCAAGCTCAGTAAGCAGGACACCAAGCACTGTAAATGCATTATTATAATCAGGCTTTATCTCATTTGCGTCAGATCTCTGCCATCTGCTTTTCCTAAATGACAATCTCGTTTTTTTCATCCGCTCTGCCAACTATCTCCTCTCCCCTTTTTATCTGAAGTCTTCCGTCCACGCTAAGCAGACACACAAGCTTTTCTGCCCGGTACTTTTCCTCATACAAAAAAAGCGCATCATTTTTTGTATCCGGCTTTATTTTAAGAAAACTGTTCAAAAATATGTAAAAGCCCTCCTCGTCATCCACTCTGGCTCTCACAATATCGTTTATGGCGTTATCATACCACGCCACATAATGAGAGCATTTTTGATCCATAAGCGAAAAGGAAAGTGAGACAAGAAGCTTCATAAAAGCATCCGCCTGTCTGCCCTTCTTTATTCCCCTTAAATCTGCTACTATGGCCACCGCACATGCCTTTGGCAGGCTGTTCTCCTTTACCATCAGCTCATCAGTCCTTGCAGAAAGCTTCCAGTGCACACTCTGCAGCCTGTCACCATTTTGAAACTCTCTGACATCAAACAGCTCCGACGGATCATATCCCGGTCTTAAATCATCATAGATATCAGAATCCCCAAAGAAATTTCTTACTCTGTCCGTTATCCTCACAGGAATCTCATCAATCTGCGGCATCACCTCAACATTTGCATATTTTTTAACTCTTTTCGTGACATAAAAAAGCCTCGAAAAATCATATAGCTTTATCCTTACAAGCTCAAATTCATAATTGCCGCACAGGTTCACGCTGTACAAAAAATCACTGCCTCCTGACAGCCATTTTGTACTTTTTTCGCCGGATAAATTATTTTTCACCGTTACACGGTATTTTACACCATAAAAGCCTGCCTCCTTCAGCCGGCAGGAAAGACTCACCCTGATACTCTCGCCCTGTGTGGCGATAGCTATCGGAATGTTTATAGCTGCCACCGCCCAGTGCGCCTTTACAAGCAATGCTATAAATGTCAGCACCATAAACACACACATAAAGCAGCCAAGCAGTGCCAGCGCAGCATTACCGTATATCATCGACATATAAAAAACTATTGCCGCAGTAATTATTCCTATCAAAAAACTAATCACGATTACCTGCCTTTTTCACATAAGTTGTCGGCTGTTTTACAGCCTTTAGTATCTCATCTATCACTGAAAGCTCTGATACGTGTGATACTCTCGCCTTGGTATTTAGCACGATTCTGTGCTTTGTCACATCCGCAAATACAGAAACCACATCAGATGGTATGACATAGCTTCGCCCACTCAGATACGCATATGCCTTTGCCATCCTAACACACGCAATCGTACCTCTCGGACTCACTCCAAGCTCAATGTACGGACTTGTCCTTGTCGCATCAACCAAATCCACAATGTACGAATAAATACTGTCATGTATAAACACCTGCTCAACCTCTCCCTGCATCTCAACAAGTCCCTGTGCATTCATAACAGGCTTTATCGTATACTCATCAGCCTTCACACTTTTGCCCTTTGCGATATCCACCTCTGCATCATGTGAAGGATATCCCATGCTCATACATATCATAAACCTGTCAAGCTGTGACTCCGGCAACAGCTGTGTACCGGCGCTGCCCTTTGGATTTTGAGTGGCCATCACTATAAACGGCTCCGGGACCTTCCTGCTTATTCCATCCACAGTGACATTTCCTTCCTCCATAACCTCCAAGAGCGCAGACTGTGTTTTGGGACTTGTTCTGTTAATCTCATCTGCCAGAAACAGATTACACATCACGGCACCCTCGCGGTACACAAACTCTCCGGTCTGCTTCTGATACATCGAAAAGCCAAGTATATCAGCAGGCAGCACATCCGGAGTGAACTGTACTCTGTGATTCACAAGCGCCATAGCCCTTGAAAAAGCTACTGCAAGCGTAGTCTTTCCCACTCCCGGCACATCCTCAAGCAGTATATGTCCACCTGCCAAAAAGGCAGCAAATGCCTTGATGATACAATCATCCTTGCCCTTTACTGCCTTTTTTACTTCGTCTATCACTAACTGTGCATTATTCATTTGTCTTATCCCCCGGTTAATCATTTTAAACTGCCGATGATCATCTTCATCATCTTATTCATAAATAGCTATATATATTTTACATATTTAGTATCAATATTTCAACTTTTATCACTTAAATTAAACAATTCTTAAAATTAATCATCTCTGCTGCTACACTGTTCCGGTGATGACAAGTGTGCTCTCACCCGGTGTGACAACCCACGCTCCTGTTGTGCTATCCTGTGTATAGGTTGCAGCCGGAACAGTGATTGCACCTGCCGTGCTCGAAAATGTGCCTGTCGTCTCATTGTAAGTGTAATCTGTAGCTGCAGTCCAGGCTGTGCCGTTTAATGCGGCTGTAAGATTGTTCAAAACCGGAGCAAATGTGTCTGTTATAACCACGCCTGTGGTATTGGTTGCCGCAACGCTTCCGTAGTTTTGAATCCTGAAGGTATAGGTCAGTGTACCGTTTTCCGTCACAGGAACAGGGCTTACTGACTTAGTAATTGCAAGATTTGGCGCAGCCTCGGCATTTACTGTCTCTGCTGCTGTGACCGGAGTGATTCCGGTGCCACTAACTGTAGCAGTGTTTGTGACTGCAGCCTCTATGCCAAGAGGAGCATACTCATTTAACGCTGCCTCATAGATGACAGTTGCATTGCCACCTGCCGGTACACTTATGCCTGTGATGCTAAGAGGCGGTCCCTGGGTTACTGCAGGCGCTGCCTGGAGTGTGCCGTTTGTATAGTATTTTACGGTGTTATTCACATAGGTTAATGGTACAAGAGTGTTGGTGTTAAAGGTATAAGCACCTAGATTGTCAGAAAGTGTCAGACCGTTTATCGCGGTATTTCCGGAGTTTACGATGCTCACCACATAGGTTATTGTATCGTTTTGATTGTAGGTGTTTTTGACTGCTGTTTTCGTAGCAGAAAGCACCTCCAGTATTTCTCCGACTGCTATATTTGAATTGGCTACATTGTTGCCATAACGAAGCTGTGCCTGATTAGTAAATCGTGCCATATATTTTCCATCCTTTCATATATTCAGGTATGGTTTAATATATGACACAAATCTACAAATGCCACAGATTATTTACTGTCCTGTTTATTTTTCTCCACATCAGCCTTTTTGATAAGCTCTAGAAGCTTTTCAAGCTCCTCCTCATCCACGCCGGTGTAGCCTGAAAGCTCACTAAGGCTCGGCTCAAAACCCTTATCGGATTTTAATTTCTCCACTGCACGGTTTACCAATGAAACCTTTCCTACCACAGTATTCTCGCTCTCATCCTCACCGGTCTGCTCCCTGATACACTCTTTCATAGACTCCTCTATGGCATCCAAAAGCTCTTTTTCCACATCTATCTCATCGTTACAGCCGCAGAGCTCAGTAAGGCACATGAAAAGTCCCATGTTTCCCTCCTGTACTACGTCCTCAAAGCCCTCTGATGTAACGGCAAGCTTCTTTGCCATGGCAAGCACACTTTTGAGCCAGAAATTTGATATAGTGTGTATCACACTCTCATCACCTGCGAGCAGCTTTTTGTACATATCGTCCTGCTCGGCCTTTGTGTAATCAGGTATCTCTTCAAGCTCCTCAAGATACATCCTAAACATAGGTGAATCCGGTATGAGGCTGTCCTCGTCTATATCAGGCTCAGCTTCATTATCCTGCTTGGCCTTATTATTCTTTCCACCTGCTATGGCATCCATCGAATCTCCTTCTGAGTATATTACATTGTTTAATGCAGCATTTTCAGACGATTCATCCCCATGTAATTCGTCCTGTGATTCATCCTCATAATCGCCTGCACTCTCATTCTCCTGCTCATGTGGTGTGATGAGAAATTCAAATACCATATCCTCCTGCGCCTTATTAAGCTCCATATCCTTAAAATAAGACATGATTTCATCTCTGCCTATCGGCTCCGCTGATGTCCTGATAATCTCGGCCACGCTCTGCACTGTCTCTATAAAGGTATTCTGATCTAACATATTTTACACTCTCCTGTCTGATTTCCAAAAAATACGTAACTATATCAATCCCTGGATAAAAATAAACAAAATCAAAAGCGGCAGTATGAACTGAAAATACGGTTTAAGCTTCCTTGAAATCTTAAGTCCTGCTCCTGTATTTGCCTCATCTATATACTTATCAAAGCCCCAGCCCCACTTTGTCACGCAAAAAAGCAGATAAACCAGTGAGCCAATCGGGAGAAGCAGATTACTAACTATAAAATCCTCACTGTCTAGCACATCCCTGCCTCCTATGAAGTGCAGATTGCTCCACACATTGTATCCAAGTACACACGGCATACTTGCAATGAGTATTATCACGCCATTTACAAGTGCAGCCTTGTTTCTGGACCAGCCAAACATATCAATGGCAAACGACATGATATTCTCAAATACCGCTATAACTGTTGAAAAGCTGGCAAAGGTCATAAACATGAAGAAAAGGCAGCCCCATATGCGGCCTCCCTGCATATTTACAAATACATTTGGCAACGTGATAAAGATAAGGCTTGGTCCTGCGCCTACCTCCACCCCATAGCTGAAGCAAGCCGGGAAAATGATAAGGCCTGACATTATAGCCACAAATGTATCAAGAGCACATATTTGGGCACCCTCACCTGCAAGAGTGCAGTCCTTTCCCATATAGCTGCCGAATATCTCCATTGCGGCCACACCCAGACTCAGCGTAAAAAACGCCTGATTCATGGCTGCTGTTATGACATTCTTTATTCCAATTTCAGAAACCGCATCCAGATTTGGAATAAGATAGAATTTCACTCCTTCCAACGCCCCTGAAAGCGTGATACTGTGCACCGCAAGGACAATGATAAGCAAGAGCAGAGCACTCATCATAAATTTACTGATTTTCTCAAGCCCATTCTGCAGACCACGGCTGCACACCAAAAAGCCAAGCACTACTGTAACTATCATCCAAAAAGCCATCTGCTTTGGATCTGCAAGGAGGCTTCCAAATGCAGCTGCCGTGTCATCAGTATTCATGCCTGATGTAAAATCTCCCTTTAGGAATTTAAAGAAATACGCAACCATCCAGCCTGAGACTGTTGTGTAATACATCATGAGCATGTAGCAGCCAAGCATGGCTATCCATCCGTGAATATGCCATTTACTGCCCTCTTTCTCAAGAGCCTTATAGCTCATCACAGCACTTTTTCTGCTGGCTCGGCCTACAGCAAGCTCCATCGTAAGCACCGGAAGTCCCATGCATACCAGAAATATAAGGTAAAACAGTACAAAAATACCGCCACCGTTTTGACCTGTCACATACGGAAAACGCCATACATTGCCTATGCCTATAGCGCATCCTGCACTTACCAGTATAAATCCCAGACGTGATTTAAATGATTCTCTTTTCATATTTATATATCTCCTATTGTTATTGCGTTACGTTATCACCCTGCTGTGAGCATTGACTATTGCTTTGTGCTTTATTACTCTCCTCAAAGACTCGCAGCTCCTTTATTGCCTGTCCACCCATCAGATAGAGAATACCTGTATTGAATATAGTCATAAGGCCGATTCCTACATCTCCGAGATCCCAGACAAATGTGTATGCCGCGATACCGCCTACAAACAGCATAACAAGAGCCAGCACCTTGTACATGGTCTGTGAAATCCAGTTATCCCCAAACAGGTACGCAACATTACTCCTTGCATAAAAAAGTATACCAAGGAAAGTGGAAAAGCTGAATAAAAACAATGTGACTGCTATAAAAATAACTCCAAAATCTCCAAGATGATACCTCATAGCTGACTGTAATAAATCCATGCCCTCTTTCCCTGCCACTATATTCTCCGGTGCAGTGAGCATGATCATTGCCGTACAGCTGCAAATCACTATCGTATCTATAAATACACCGAGCGCCTGCGTCAGTCCTGCCTTTACAGGAGTATCGCACTCTGCCGCCGCTGCAGCGCATGGAGCTGAGCCTGAGCCTGCCTCATTTGAAAAAAGACCTCTCTTTACACCGTTCATGAGCACCGCTCCAAAGCCTCCCGCAGCCACCTGCCTGATACCGAAGGCTTCCTCGAATATCCTTGAAAAAACCGATGGCATCATGCCTATATTTTTAATTATGATAAAAATGGTTATGACAAAATAGCACACCGCCATGATAGGAACAACTATGTCAAGCACCTTTACCGTAGCATTTTTCCTAAGCACTATTACAGCAGCCACTGCCACCAGGATTATTGTAGTATAAATAGGTGGTACACCAAATGCATTTTCAAAGGATGATGTGACAGAATTGCTTATAACCTGACTTATGCCACACCAGCAGATTAGGCCGGATATAGCAAACAAAACAGCTATAATAACATGTTTTTTCTTTTTGCCTGATTTATCCTCAAAGTAATGGTGTATGTAATACGCCGGACCTCCACGATAGCCTGAGTACAATGGATCCGGCTCCTTGTGAAGCTGTGCCAGTGTAGCCTCCACAAAAGCCGTGGATGAACCTATAATGGCTGTTATCCACATCCAGAAAACCGCACCTGCGCCTCCCACTGATATGGCAGCCACAACACCAACCAGATTGCCCATGCCCACTCTCGTCGCCGTAGAGACAATGAGTGTCTGGAACGTGGACAGGCTGTCCTTGTTTTCCTTTTTACCTGTCAGTGCCTTTATCATGTCCGGAAACATTCTGATTGGTAAAAGCCTTGTCCTTACAGTAAAATAAATTCCTGTCGGAATCAAAAGAATTATGAGCAGTGAGATTCCCACGCTCCCACCGCCTGGCAGTGGAATGTGTATCAGATCTCCCCACAAGAAAGAATAAACTTTTTCAATAAGTGCTACTATCATAGTAAATATCGTCCCCTTAGTTTTTATTGCTTCAACGCATTAAAGATGAAGCCAGTATTACTATGATACAATATGAGCAGGAAACTTTCAATATATTCTGTTTTTTTGTTCTGTTTTTTCTTTCACAAACAGTAATAAATACACTATAAGTCCCTTGCATATGAGATTATAATTTCTTATAATGATATAGTTGAATATTCAAAAGATATACGCCTGGGGAGATAAATAATGATAAAACTAATAGCAACAGATATAGACGGAACACTTGTAAAGGACGGCTCACTGCTCATAGATCCTGAGTACATGTCTGTCATTGACAGGCTCATAGACAAAGGAATAATATTTGTAGTCTGTTCTGGCAGACAGTTTTCAAGCGAATTTAAGCTGTTTGCTCCGATAAAGCACAAGCTTTTGTATATAACAGACGGAGGAACAGTCGTGCGCACTCCAAAGGAAATTCTAAAAACCTATCCTATGGACGAGGATATATGGAAGGGCATGTGCTGGATGGTCCGCGATGAGCTGCCTGCATGCGATTACTTTGCTGCTACTCCTGATTTCTGCTTTGCAGAGGATGGTGGCAGCCCAATCTTTCATCTGCTTCGTGATTCATACGGCTTTGAGATGCGTGAGGTTGATGACATCACAAGGCTTGACAGAAATGACATCATCAAATTCACTGTCTTTCATCCCGACAAATGCGAAGAGCTGTGTACACCGGTTTTCATTCCGGCATGGAATAAAAAAGCTCACCTGGCAGCCGCCGGCAAGGAATGGGTAGACTGCAACGCAAAGGGTGTCAGCAAATGGACTGCACTCTCATACCTAATAGACAGATTCGACCTGCTTGCGGACGAAGTATGCTGTTTCGGTGACAATCTGAATGATATTGAGATGCTTCAAAATGCCGGTATAAGCTACGCCGTGTCAAATGCCCGCCAGGAAGTTATCGCAGCCGCAAAACACACCTGTGCGCCTTACTGGGAAAACGGAGTACTTAGTGTTTTAAAGTCTTTTTTATAATTTTTTAAATTTTTCAAAAAAAGTACTTGCATTTTTGTAAAACCCTGTGTATAATATCATTTGTCCGTGTGACACAGATATTCACACAGATGTTTGCGCTTCTAGCTCATTTGGTAGAGCACCTGACTCTTAATCAGGGTGTGCAGGGTTCGAGCCCCTGGAGGCGCATTTTTTGTACCCAAATTAATTTACCAACACTTTAAAAGAAGCCAGATTTATTCCGGCTTCTTTTTACATATCTCTGTTTATATACATCTGTTTTTACTTTTTATCTGTTTTATTATCCAAAGCAGCTTCAATCGCATCAATCACAATCTTAAGAGCCTTGATCCTCGCATATTTCTTGTCGTTTGACTCAAGCACATGCCATGGTGCGTAAGTGGTATTGGTTTTCTTTAGCATCTCATTTACAGCAGTCTCATACAGATCCCATTTTTCTCTGTTTCTCCAGTCCTCATCGGTAATCTTCCATTGCTTTTCCGGAGTATTCTGGCGTTCCTCAAATCGAGCCAGCTGTGTATCCTTATCAATCTGCACCCAGAACTTTATGATGACAGCACCCCAGTCTGACAGCTCCTTTTCAAATTCATTAATCTCATTGTAAGCACGCTGCCATTCATTCTCGCTGCAAAAGCCCTCTAGTCTTTCTACCATAACCCTGCCATACCATGTCCTGTCAAAAATAGCTATATGCCCGGTCTTAGGAAGACGATTCCAAAATCTCCACAGATAGTGTCTGGCCTTCTCGTTTGGCAGCGGACTTGCAATCGGATGCACCTCAAAGCCTCTCGGATCCAGCGCCCCTGTGATTCTCTTTATATTTCCACCCTTTCCTGCCGCATCCCAGCCCTCATATGCTATGACAACAGGAATCTTTCGCCTGTATAGCCTGTTATGCAGCTCGCTAAGCTTAGACTGCAGATTTTTGAGTTCCTTTTTGTATTCTTCCTCAGACAGCTCCTTATCAAGTGATATCTCAGAAAGCTTTGGAATCTTCTCAAGTGGGAACACATTCTGTAACAGCGGCACAGCAAGATTGCTGTTTTTAAGCGCGGTCTCAATTCCGCTAACAAGCGTCTCCAGCACCTGAAGCTCAGCCCATTTTCTATTCTTTGCATCAACTATATACCAAGGATCTGCAGGCGAATTTGTATCATTCAGATATCTGTCAAACACATGCATACACTTGTCATAATGCTTATTCTGCCAGTCTTCATCTCCACTGACACGCCATCTGGTATCCTTATTCTCCTTTAATACCTCAATACGCTTTTTTTGTTCCTTCCGGCTTATTTGGAAGAAAAATTTCATAACAAGATAACCATTGTCAGTCAGCTGTCGCTCGAAGCGCTTCACGCTTTCAATTTTCTTCTTGTACTCCTTCTCTCCTATCTTGTCGTGCAGTACATCCTTTACTACCTCATCCATCCAGCCCGAATCAAGAAACTCAAGCTTCCCCTTTGCCGGAATCTTTACAAAATACCGATATAAAAAAGGCTTGCGTCTTTCCTCCTCTGTCGGCTCGTCCATGGTTGCGACCTTGAAAAATCGCGGATCAATATTCTTGATTACCTTACCGAGCACACTGCCCTTTCCTGCAGTACCCCAGCCCTCAAACAGCACAAGTACAGGCAGTCCATGCTCCTTAATCTGCATCTGAAGAACAGACAGCTTAGAGCGTGCTGCATGCAGGCGCTCATCCAGTTCTTCCTCCTCCGGAATTTGTGGTTTAATCCAGTTTTCTAACATGTAATTACCTCCCAAATATATAATTTCAGCCATAAAACCGCTACATCACTATATTAGTATAGCTTTTTTCAGGCTAAAATACAATCTTCACACTATATTTGTTTCAGGTATGTTTCAGTTCTCTGCTTCTCCAATATTTGTCATTTTAAAGCCCTCTCCGTGCACCTCATGAGACTCAACAACCACAATAAAAGAGTCCGGGTCTGCATCTTTTACGGATTTACGCACCTGGTACATTTCCTTACTGTTGCATGCACACATTACCACCTGGATATCGTCCTGCTTATAACCTCCCTGTGCCTTAAGAATAGTGCTTCCGCGCTGACTGCATTCATCAATCACATCACATATTCTCTTTCCATTTTTTGTGACGATAAAGGCTACTTTGCCTGAATTCATGCCATATATCATTTTATCAATAACAACCGCAGACAGTATATTCACTATCATGCCGTAAATCATTCCGTCAATATCCCGAAACAAAAGTCCTCCAACCAGAATAATTCCGACATCAGTAAGAAAAGAGATGTTGCCCATCGATAAATGAGGCCGCAATGCTTTTACAGCCATGATGATAAAATCAGCTCCTCCTGTTGAAGAATTTCTTGTATAAATCATGGCATAGCCTATTCCGCAAAATACACCTGTGCACAATGCCGCAAGCAGTCTGTCGCCCTGATACACCGGAAATAACGGCGCAACATAGTCAACAATAAAAGAAGACAAAAGCATGCATCGTATTGAGCTGACAAAAAATTTCCTGCCTAATAATTTGCAGCATAATATCGCAACCGGAATATTAAGCAGTACCGTTGATAAACCAATGGAAATATTAAACAGCCGGTATAAAATAATCGAAATACCCGAAAAACCTGTCATAGGAAACTCTGCCTGCAGGGCGAAGTTATATATACCTATTGCATAAAAGATACTTCCCGCAAGCTCCCACATAATCTGTACCAATAATTCTTTTTTCTTATTCATATTGCATCTATCCTCCAAAATAAATAAGCGCCCGGAGACAAATCTTACAGTGTAAATTACTGCACCTACGATTTGCTCCCAGACGCTTTAACCACTCATCCGGTGAAGAGTGAACGTTTTCTGATGTATGCAATTATTATATTTGAGATGTTAAATTAAGTCAAGCCGGAATCATCAATTTTCCAGGTATCTATAGGAAGTGATTGGAGAAGCCATAGACTTATACCCTCCATGGATATAGAAGGTGCTGTCATGAAATTCATTGACGCAAAACCACAAAGCACCACTCACAGCAACAAAGGTACACTGCCTGCAGTTTCAGCAAACATTGCATCCAACATGGCAAACAGTCCTCTGTCCTTCCACAATACAGCGATTGCAGACCGCAGTATACCACGATCCATATAATTGCAAAGGTCAGCTCGTTTTTCTCATATGCCATATATCGTATTCCGGAATATCATAATCATAAATCACCATGACATAACCAATCATAGTATCATCCTTATAGATTCCAAACGGCTGACATTGATTCCTGTAAACATAAGCCTGTGCAAGGCTTCGAATTGGATGGGAAACAAAGCGTTCCTGTCCGTTTGCAAGTTTCAAATTAAATGCTTCCATAAAATTATCTTCTGTAATTTGCCTTAGATATTCCACTGCCACCTCCGTACTACTGCACTCTTTGATAATGTTTCCAGAAGTTGATTGTTTCCTGAAGATCATCTTCACTGGCGAACAGATCCAGCTTCTTCGCAACTTCAACTGCGAAATCGACATATGCATTTGCTCGTGCAGTTATCACATTTTTATCTGTTACCCAATCTTCATCTGAGGAATGGGTTGATTTCACATCGCACAAAATTCCAGCGTGATCCAACACATCGACTCCTGCACAAATCCCGGCAATCAAAATCTCTCGTTTCATTAAGGCTTGCAGATACGACTTCACCTCTGGAGTGTCAATTTCAGCAATGTTTCCGCCCGGAAGGATAAAACTTCTGATTTGATCTTTTTCAAGTGCTTCTAAAGGCATATCAACATTGACGGAAAAACCTTCCATAGTGCGAACAGGCTTTCCGTCCAATGAACAGAAAACCATGTCGCAGTTTGAAAAGCTCATAAAATAATTAAGTATCACGATTTCATAAAAACAGCTCTTGTCATATACAAGAAACACATCTTTCATCCATATACCTCCCTATTCACTGGCAAATCAGCTTTCTGGGTTCTCCCAAAAGCGTATTGATCGAGACATCAAATTCTTTCGATAATAGCTTAAGTGTATCCGTCTTCGGAATGGTATCTCCTGCTCGTGTCAACCCCAGACCAAAAAAAAATTGATTTTTTTGTACCCTCAAATATCACTTCCCATTATACCTGCTATTGCAGTATATTGAAAGCAATATTTATACTTGCAGAAGAAAGGAGTGCCACATTTTCTCGGCACTCCAAACTCTGTAACCATCCATCTTACTTGAAAAATGGATCATCTGTATTCCATACAATCTCTATATTGTCCTCTCCATTGATAATCACTTTTTTGATTACCTTCTGGATTTTCTCTCTGTCAAAAGATTCCATATTGATGATACTTTCTAACTGTGTCTCAAACTTACTAGAAGAATTATCTTCTGGCGGTATTTCTGTTTTAAGCTGTTCGATTTCCTGATGCAATTCATCAATCTGCTCCACCATCGCCTTTGAACGCTTGACATACTCTTCTCTTGTGAGCTTGTCATCCTTATAATCAGAATACAACATCATCTTTTTACTGCTGAGGCTCTTCACCTTCTTTTCAAGTGTTGCAATCTTTTCTTCCGGAGATACTTCTTTCGATTTACCGGCTCTCTTTATTCCTTTCTCATCCAGATAAACTGTTGCATACATATTTACAGTTTTCATGATTGCATCTTCAACCTTGGCAATTTCCACCCTGTTGCTTTTGCATGGAGAATTTTCCTCAATTCTGGACGAGTAACAAAGAAGAATGTCACCTTTTACCCTTTTGCTGGGTGCTAAAGCTCTGCCACACACACCACAATAATAAAATGGATTATAGTTTCTCTTACCACGCTTTGAACGAACACATTTTTTTGAATTAGCGTGTGCCATATCAAATAATTCCTGAGTAATAATGGGTTCATGGCAATTTTCTATCACCATCCATTCGTCTTTAGGAACATAGCTTGAAGTGTTATTGCTGCCTACCCTCTTCTTTGTTTTATTCCATATCAGTTTTCCAAGATAAACTTCATCGTTTAATATATCCCGGATAGAAGAAGTACTCCACAGACTTTTTACTTCAACTGCATGGAAAAAGTTTCTGCTTCCTTTTCTCTTTTTGTATGCGGATGGTGTATCAATACCCTGAGCATTCAGATAATTTGCCACTTCCGTTTTACTTTTGCCCTGTGCGGTCAGTTCAAATATCAGCTTAACCACTTCTGCTGCTTCCGGATCCACAATAATCTTATGCTTATCATTTGGGTCTTTGACATATCCATACCTTAACTGACCACTGATGTTCTCACCTTTCAGTATCCTTGTGTGCATTGCAGAACTGACTTTATTAGACAAGTCCCTGCTATAAAGCATATAGATTAAGTTCTTAAACGCAACATTCATACCGCCCGTCGAACCATCATAGTTATCGCTGTCATAATTGTCATTAACTGCAATAACTCGTACCTGATAAAGTGGAAGTATCTGCTCCAGAAGACTACCGACTTCAATATAATCCCTTCCGAGTCTGGATAAATCCTTTACAACAATGCAGGATATTTTATCAGCTCGGACATCCTCCATAAGCTTCATATAGCCTGGTCTTTCAAATTTTGTTCCGGTAAATCCATCATCACAGTATTCCTGTACCTTCGTATCCTTAAGCTCCGAATGATTGCCAATAAATGATTCTAACAATTCTCTCTGACTGGATACACTGTTACTCTCTTCCTTCTGATTTAATGATACATCCTCATCTTCCATAGAAAGGCGAATATACATAGCAGTTATCTTACTCATACAAATCACCTTCTCTCTTATTCTTTACCTGTAACAGTTCTTCCAGGCAATCATCATACACCAGATTTACGGAAATTCTTCCATCTTCAAACACCTGTACCTTGTCAACAAATGCATCTGCCAGCTCTTTGTTAAGCTTTCTGCATTTCAGATATTTATTGATAAGGTTTTCCCAGTCTTCATCAATCTTATAATTCTTTGAATACAGGTTCTGAGATACTAAAAGATTATCAATCTCCTTCTTCAAAGCTTCGCTTTTTAGAAGATACTGCTGTTTTAATGTCAGATATTCGCTCTCATTAATCAAATGTTCTGAGTAATCTCCATATAACTCAGAGAACTTGCGGTTTACTTTCTCCAGTTCCCTGCGCTGTCTGGTAATGGCTTTTTCATACACATCGTATTTTTTCAGTCCGCTGCTTCTTGCATTTAATTCCCGTATCACTTTTAATGCGTCAATACAGCAACGCATATGATTTGAAATCTGAGCAAAGACAGCTTTGTTGACTTCCTCCTGATCAATTTTGTGTCTTGAACATGCCGGATTAATACCATCTGAAAAAGTTCCACAAAAATATACATACGATTTTGTTGTTCTTGGAGAAAGTCTCATTCCCTTGCCACAGTCTCCGCATACGATTTTTCCCTTTAGCAGATTCATTTCATTAGGTGGGTGTTTTGTAAACTCTTTTGCAAAATAAGCATCCGAGATTTCCTTTACTCTTTCCTGTACCTTTTCGAATGTCTTTTTGTCGATAAGCGGCTCATGCGTATTTTCAACAACGACCCATTCACTTGGATCTGTTGCATGGAGTGGAATATTATTGTATTTCTCAATTACTACTTTCCCATGCACCGCCGAACCAATATAAGCCTGATTTGTCAGTATTGACTTGACTGTTGTTTTGGTCCATACACCATTGGTTCTTACATTCTGCTGATAACCAAGAGATTTTAAATACATCAATGGTGACATTATTCCCTGCTCATTCAGATATTTTGCAATTGGTGTGTAACCTTTGCCATCTAAAAACAATTTATAAATAAGCCTGACATTTCCAGCAGTTGCTTCATCCACAACAATTCTGTTCTTCTCCGTCTTGGATTTCAGATATCCATATGGAGCAAAACCGCACATATATTCATCAGTAGTCCATTTTCTACGATGTGCAGTTGAAACTTTCTTGGAAATATCCTTTGCATAAAACTCATTTACGATATTTTTCAAAGGCATCATAAGGTCTGTGCCCGGTCTGAACGAGTCAAAATCATCCGTAACAGCAATGAATCTTACATTGAGAAAAGGAAACACTCTTTCAATGTAGTTCCCCATCTCCACATAATTTCTTCCAAGTCTCGATAAATCCTTAACAATAATACAGTTAATTCTTCCTGTTTTTGCATCCTCAAGCATTCGCTTAAAATCCGGTCTTTCAAAATTAGTACCGGTAAAGGAAGCATCATAATATTCCTCTTCAATTACAATATCTTCGTGATCTTTGACATAATTCTTCATAAGTTCCATCTGTGTTTCGATTGTCCCTCTCTCAATGTTCTCTTCCTTTTCATGGGACAGTCTTGCATATAATCCAGCCTTAAAAAGTACCTTCTTCTCTTTATCCGGTAAGGCTGTGTTTTCCTGTAGCATCATATTTTTTCTGCTTTTTCTTGCCATATTACACAGCCTCCCTTCTGCTGATATTTAATTGTCCACCCGGTTCTTTATCTACTTGATAACCAAGTTTTTCGACTGATTCTAATAACTTCTTATAACAATCATCAAAGTCAAATACGATTTCAATCTCTTTATTCTCTGAAACCCTTACCTCAGAAATCAGTTTTACAACCACGTCCCTGGTCAGTTCCTTAATATCCTTGTATTCGGTAAAATAATTCATCCAGAGATGCTTATCATCCTTCTCCTCAAAAATTAAAGCAATGTCTCTCTCAATCTGGCGAATTATTTCTTCTCCCTCTTTTGCTTTTTTCAGATATGCCTCATGAAGTTCAAGATATTCTTCTTTAGTAAGAATTCCGTCCTTCATATCTTCATACAGTGAAGTTTTCAGTCTTTTACACTTCTCAACTTCCTCAAGTTTTTTCTGTTTTCTTGCTTCAAGACTTTTTACATCAAGCTGCTGGAAAGGAATTGTTCCAATATAATCAAGTATTTCTTCCAGATTCATTACGTTTTTGATATGAAGCTTTAACATTTCAAGCACCGTATCCTCTAATAACGATACTGATATTGAGTGCTGTGAACACTGCTTTGTCAATTTATGATTAGAGCAGATATAGTAAGCGTATTTCTTATCACCTGCTGTTGTAATTTTTCTTGTCATTGGTGAACCACAGTCTGCACATACTGCAATACCTGAAAGATTATAGACCATATCTGAATCCGGAGATATTCTCGTATCCATTCCCAACAACCTTTGAACAATCTCAAAATCCCTGTCACTAATAATCGGCTCATGATTTTTTTCGATTCTTATCCAGTCAGATTCCGGCTTAACAACCTCCTGCTTCACTTTATGATTTGGTGTCGTTCTTTTGCCTTGAACAAGATTTCCAATGTAAATCTCATTTTCAAGAATCCTGCGGACCGTGACTGAACTCCATACCGATTTTTCATTCTGCAAAAATCCGGTCTGATAACCGCTCCCTGTGCTCTGCTTATATTCCATAGGTGCAAGCACACCCTCATTATTCAACTGTGTTGCTATTGCATCCTGACTCATTCCGTGAAGCTTTAGCCGAAAAATTTCCTTCACAATACCGGCTGCATAAATATCAATAACCAGCTTATGTTTATCATCATCCGATTTTTCATACCCATAGGGAACAAATGCACCGATATACTCACCATTTTTTCTCTTTACATCCAAATGGCTTCGTATCTTTATACTGATATCCCTGCAATATGCATCATTGATCAGGTTTTTAAACGGAATAATAATCTCATCACCCTGTGACTTTCCAGTCACACTGTCATAGTTATCATTGATTGCAATAAACCTTACACCAAGAGCCGGAAATAATCTTTCGATGTATCGACCTGAATCAATATACTCACGTCCAAAACGTGAAAGATCCTTTACCACCACACAATCAATTACTCCTCGCTTAATATCTTCCATCATCGTCTGAAAAGACGGACGGTCAAAATTAGAGCCGGAATAACCATCATCCACATATTCTTTAAATATTCTAATGTCTTTTTTGTCTGCAAGGAAATTTCGGATGAAATCCTTTTGATTTGAAATACTATTACTCTCAGCTTTTGCGCTGGTAGAAACATCGCCATCCTCCTTAGATAATCTAACGTAGATGGCTGCATGATAGATTTTTGAGATTTGTTTACTCATATCGCAACACTCCTTTAAATATTCTACGTCAGATGTACCCAACTAAAATATCAAAGGAAGTTATGCCATATTCATTTAGTCCTTGAACATATCATAGCACAACTCCCTTTCATTTTCCATATGATTCTGAAAAAAGATTCTAAACTGTAAGCAGCATATTCTTGAAAGCTTCTTCTATGGAAACTCCATTATTGGCAAAGCTTACTTTAACTTTCATCTTCCCCACTCTCATCATATAGGGATTTCCAACTTTTCTTATAAACTTCTGCTGTCTCTTTTCAATCGTATCATTCAGATCAGCATGATAAGATGCCATATCGGGCATTTCATTAATCTTGACATCACTAAAATCAGTATCAAGCAATACTCTGTATTCTTCTGCTGTCATAAAATCTATCCCCCTTTCAGTAAAAATACCACCCATAAAATACAGGTGGCTATGTAACCCGGAGCAAATGCCCCGGTAATATTTAATTGTACTTTTCATATGCCCCAATCTGGATTTTTACACATTCAGTAATCTTATCAAGTAGTTCCGTATCTGAAATTGAAGCAACTACCCTCTCAATCTGGACATTTACATCAATGGATACAATCTGCTCACATAATGCCATACTGTCAAATACCTCAAAATCTGTGTCAGTAACCTTTACCTTTACAGCCGGTATTAGACAGTGGGTTGGCAGATATTTCTTTTTCCATGTTTTTGTGGACATGGCTACTGCTGTGACAACCGGTGAATACTGATTTGCCTTGTTATTTGAGATAATAATATAAGGTCTTGTATACTTCTGAATGCTCCCTTTACTTACTGACTCCAGATTTGCAATAACAATATCGCCCCTGTTCAGTTTCATCTATGTCATTCCTCCTGTTCCCTGATATATTCTTCTGCCTCATCCTCTGTCGGACAGGCAACAATCCGTTTCCCATATTCATCAATCACTACTGTTTCGCCCGGAAATATAATCAGTTTTAATTTTCTATTTTCTTCTGTCATATCATTCAAAAGAAATGAGAGCAGGTTCATAGCCCCTGCTCTCTGCATTAATACTGATTCCATGTTCCGCTGCAAGTGTCATTACAGCTTTAATCTCATTAAGTTCCATTGAAATGTCTACCACATCTCTTACTAGCACACAGATAATGGCATCTCTTTCAATATAATATCTTAATCGTTCAACCGCTTTTTTATCTGTATTGAAAACTGTCTCAACAACTTCCATGCCGGACTTTTTTGCATATGCCTCGATACGGCCAGCTGTATCATTTGCATTATTCCTTACAAATATCAGACACTGCTTTTCTTTGGAATCCTGCATATTGCCTCCTATCTGCCGTCCCTGATGTTATGATAGAACTTTGATACCGTATCAAGCACCAGCCCTCTTATATCACTTTCCTGAACGGGCTCTTTGTACATCATCTCATAACACTCTTCAAGTTCTCCATTAATATCCTCCACATAGATATCATATTCGCTGAGTTTTCCAAGTGTATCAATAACGGTCTCATCTGTTGCACCAATCATATCCTTTGAAAGTGTTATGATTGTATTAACATCTTCTTCCATATTTAAACCGATAATGGCATATTTCATCGGAAATGAAACTCCTTCTGTAGAAGCAGGCTCTGAAAGCATAGCTACAATTTCATAGCCATTATCCTTACAATACTTTTCAAGCAACTTCGGCACAAAATGATCTGTAGCCTCTAATCCTGTTTTTGCATAATATATAATTGCTCTTTCCATCTTAAAATCTCCTTATAAATAATATTGATTTGATACTGTGCGCACTTTATCTCCTCACATAAGCTGACTTATCTGTACTCTCCACACCATCACACCTAAACATTTCTTTTCTGTCGGTGACCATAAATCAGTTTGTGTGGGAAGATAAAATACTATCTTCCCGGTTTCTTAACCATCCCCGTATCGGGTAACATATCCTTTGCCAGCCACAAACACTTCGTAGTTTCCTGCCCATCCATACTTACGAAAGTAGCCACTCTCTGAAAATGCGTTTTGCTGAAATTCAGGTGCACTTATTATCTCATTACCTCCGGCTGCTAACCCGGTAGGCACAACCCTCTGCTCTTATCCTTAAAGGCTCCTGCTGTTACGTTTCTCATAATCGGCTACAGCTCTGAGGATAGTCATCGCACGAAATGGGATTCTGCCACCCTGTCATAGACAAGGCGATATAAGCTCGTGGGATATGCGTGTCCTATTCTGTTTTCAATATTCAACGGTTCTTTTCTCAGAACCTGAACAGAGTATAACTGACACCACGCATCTTCTACAGTAACCGACACTCTTTTGAACTAAGAGTAACACTCCCACCTGTTCCAAATTCTTATAAAAAAAGCCGGACTGCATCATCAAAATGCAATCCGACTTTTTTATTCTGTCAGAAGTTTCATATTGTCAACGGCATTTAATACCATATTCCGGATAAACTGTACTTCCTTCTCCTTCAGACCAACCAGCAGATCATCGACTTCTGCCTTTCTTTCACACCCACACACAAGATAATCCAACGTTATATGAAACAATTCAGCAATACTAATCAACGTATCTATTTTTGCTCCATTTACACCAGCTTCAATTTTCCGCAGAGCATCCACTGACAATCCAATCTGCTCGGCAAGCTGCTGTCTTGTCATTCTTCTTGCCGCACGCAACTCTTTTATTCTTTCTCCACTATTAACAATATCGTAGTACACCTTCCACTCTTTTCCGGCACCTTATATATTTGCTTAAGCTATATTTATTGTACCGTAAGCGAATCTTTTGTAAGAGTGACTAAACCAGCTATTTCAGGTGGAATATTGTACACCTTAATACCAAGAATATAAATATTTGCGGATTAAAAAAGAGATATTTCCAAACTCTCATTACATTTTGGAAATATCTCTTTACTTAATATCCTCATCCGGCACAAACTCCATGATGTCCTCTATCTTACAATCAAGTATGGAACATAATCTGTTAAGGATTACCGTTTTTACGACCATATTCTTTCGCAATCGCTGTAACTGTGCTTTATCTATTCCATAATCTTTAATTAGTGCATACTGGCTAATATTTTTCTTCTTGAGTGTGATCCATAACCTGTCATATACTATCATTACAAAGACCTCCTCCTTGTATTCTACGCAAGAGTGTCCTATAATGATATGGTGCGTGTATGCACCATACTGTATGTGTATGATAGAATAGAAAATAGCCATAATCTGCATAGAAAACAGCCCTCAAGGTTATTATGTAATATAGAACGGATTATCTGTTTTACTTTTATGGTATTCAACCGGGACAATTCAAGCACCTGACAATTTGCCCGTAGATACCCTTCTCAGAAAGGATTCACAACAACACTATGAATGATAAAAGCACATACTCTGTTGATAAATATTTAGAAATCATTGCCGAAAAAGAAGGAATCACAAAAGAAGAAGTCCAACAGGAAATTGGACGGGCAGTTTCCATTGCTTTAAAAAGCCCTGATCCACAAATGCAACGCTTCTGGACAGACTTTCCATGTGAAAATGATACTCCCACCATTGAAGAAATCATATACCATCTCGCTGAAAAATTTGCAAAAGAGTCATAGACAAAGGACAGGATAACTACCCATCTATTCACTCAGATAATCTTCCTGTCCTCTTAATATTTGTTCAATCATATGTAATGCAAATTCTATTTCTCTTTCGTCGCACCGATTCATCATAAATGCAAAACGCTCAATGTGCTTCTTAGGGTGCTGCTGGCTCATCAGAACCATAGGCGATGACTCCAATGCATGAACAATATTCAAATATGTATCAAGACTCATTGCCCTTCTGCCATTTTCAACACTTTTGATAGTATCCAATGATACATCCGCCCGTTCTGCAAGCTCTGCCTGCGTAATTCCAAGCCTTCTTCGTTCTTTTCTGATATTCTCTGCAATAATTTTGTATATGTGCTCTCTTTTTCCCATAGCCCCATCATCCTTTCTGACTTATCGCATTATATCAGAAATTATTATGGTGTCTGGCAATCTGTAACCATTTGCCATTTTCGTGTAATACTTTGCAGATTTTACTATCTCCTGTCAATTCATGGCAATGTATTATTCAATATTTTTCTCCCATTTTCAGCATATTTTTAAATTCCAGATTATATTTTGACAAATCATCATAGACTCCACTTCCAACAACAGCACCATCTTTCAGCATGATAATCTGATCTGCTTCTTTAAATATCTCCTGTTTGTGGGTAATGATTATGACCGTCTTTTCTTTCAGTTTCGTATGGAGCAGTCCGTTAATCTGATGTTCAGAATACACATCTGTATTAGATGTGGCTTCATCAAATATAATAACCGGACTGTTATGCACCAATGCCCTTGCTAGTGCAATTTTCTGTTTCTGTCCTCCGGAAAGCATTGCCCCATTCTGTCCTACCACATAATCCAATGACACCTCAGAAATAAAATCAGCAAGTCCACTATCTTTACAGGCTTCCATAATTGTCTTATCATCTATATTTTTATACATACAGATATTATCCCTGATAGATGAATTGAACAGATAGATCTCCTGGCTTACTACAGATACCATATTTCTGTATTCTCTCAAAACAAACTCCGAAATATCTATACCATTTAATGTTATTTTTCCGCCTGTAGGTTGGTATAATTGCAGCAACAGACTTATCAGTGTACTTTTCCCCGAACCCTTCCGACCAATCAGCACCGTTTTACTTCCCTTTGGAAAAGCAATATTAATATCGGACAGTACCGCTTTATCCTTTTCATATGAAAAAGAAAGATTCTGTAATTCCAGATCACCGAAGCAAGGCTCGGTCATACCCTCCTCATTTTCCTTTTCTTCTTCAAGTGCCATAAACTCATAATACCGCTTTGTTGAAGGAATAATTCCTGACAAAAGATACCCGATATTGAGTATTGCTGAAATAGGTCCTGTCACATACGCACTATATGTAATAAACGCAAACACACTGCCTACTGAAAGCTGCATATCAAAAACAAGATTTGCGCCAATAATATATATCAAGCTGGTCAGCAGATGTACGATAATGTTATCCGTTATGCCGTTCCACTGGGCAAGCATATTCATCTTTTTCTGTTTATTGATTACAGAAAGCTGTCTGTCAGCAAATTCGGCTCTTTTATTTTCCTGTATTCCAAAAAGCTTTACTTCCCTTACACCGCCAACAGTATCTCCAAACCATCCGGCATATTTTTCGCTTTCTGTAATAAACTCGTCCATGATTCTTTTTCGCTTCTTTGCAAAATGTTTCATAATAACCGCTTTTACCGGAATAAAAAGAAGTACCATGAGTGTCATTCTGTAATCTAAGATAAAAAGTCCGATAATTCCACCTACCATACTGAATGCCTGAGTGACAACAAAAAACACACCCTCATCTGCAACAGAAGTCATATTTCCTATATCTATATTTATGTTATTTAGGATTTCCGCATAATTTTTACTGCTGAAATAGTTTGCTTTTATCCTCATCAGATGTTGAAATGACTGTTCCGATAAAGAATATTGTATATTCGCAGATATATCTACCCGCTTCTTTTCTTTTATAATATCTATAACTGCTATAATCATATAAATAAGCAATGAGCATATTACCTGTTTTATAAGCAGTTCTTTGTCTCCGCCTATGAAACCATAGTCCATAATCCCTCGGTTTAATAACGGAATACACATATTCAATCCCGTTGAAATGAGCAGACATGCAATAATCAGTGCAATTATTTTTCTATAATCCTTTAGCAGCCCCAGCAGTTTCTTTACTGCTTCTTTATTCCTCATCTTCATCCTCTGTCAGGATTGTAAGCAGACAATCATATACTTTCTTTATCTGCTGCTCTCCGAGGGTTCCAAAACACATCTGTGTCTTTTTTTTTTTGTCGCAATAAATTTGTATTCCTGTCTGCTTCTTCCCATTTTCTATTCTTACAAATATATCGGCTTCCACACCGATGCTTTCTTTTTCCTGTATTCCACAAATAATCAAATCAGACTGGTTGTAATAAGTCTGCCAATACAGGAAATCACCAATCTTATTACTTATATTTTCATCAACAGCAAAAGGGATATATTCTAAATCATACAATACGCTCTCCTGTTCAGTGGAAATAGCATACGCATTATAGCCCTCTGCTTCAAAACACTTTCTTAATTCCGTAAGCCACCATATCTGATCCTGCTCTTTATCACTTTTTATAAGTATGACAGGTATATTGATGCTCTCCTTCTTTATCCTTGAACATAAGATCTGTTCTTTTCTGTTTCTTCTGCTCCAGAAAAAGCACTGTGTATCCGGCTGCTCTGCTATTTCATTGCCAAGATACACAATGTGCTTCTCCCTGTATTCATTAAACTCATTTTTATCATACAAAATTACAGTGTCTGCTTCTTCCTTTGCAGCTACCTCAAAATAAACCTCTTCCTTACTCTTTATTACCTTTCCGGCAATCCATCCTTTTTCTATCCAATCCGGAATATATTGTACACATTTTCCCCTGAATTTCTGGTATAAATGCTTCTTAATCTGCCATACATTATTGATCCATGACTGTTCCATCATTAACCTTCCAGCCATTGCTGTTACATAAGGTGCCGCATAGCTGTTACTTTTCTGAAGCGTTATATCGTTTCCTCCAAACCAGATTTTGTGTTCCGATGGAGCTGCAAAATCCACACCTTTATCCCGCAAACCTTCCGCATCAATGTTAAATGTATCTTTTGCTTTTACTCCGATAACATTTGAAAAGGATGCCGGAAAAGCCGTATGCCCACTATTAGCAGTTGCCGCAATTATGCTAAGTCCCTTATTGGCATATTGATTTACCAACTGCCGAATTATTCCTTTGTCCTTAAAATGTGTAGTTCCAAAACTCAGATTGACAAGTCTTATATTGTTCATCAGACACCAGTCAAACGCTGATTTCAGATCATCCACATTTCCTTTTCCTGTATTATCAATCAGTTTATAACTGTATAATTCTGCGTCGGCACAATTAAGCCCTATGATCATGGCACAATTTGTCCCATGCAGAAACAAATCCTCCTCATCACTGATATTTCCTTTGTTCTGCTGAATTATATCGGGTAATCCACATAATGCAAGCAATTTTTCGTCTACACCATTATCTAATACTGCAATCTTTAATTTATTCATCCGCTGCATTTACTCTGCTACTACAAATGTGGTAGCTATTAGACTTCGTTGCTTTATGCCAACTTATCTCTCGTAGCCTAGCCTTGTATGCGGTTTCTGTCCGTCGGACCAGAGATTTGCCAACGACTTCCTTCAGATTTCACCTCACGGTGAACACCCTTGCTGTTCAGCTATACATTTCCCACTACCTGGGCATGTTCGGGACCTTTCACCCATTAGAGCGCGCCCATGGCGCGCATACATAAAAAATAGCCTTTCTGCAAAGGCTATTTCTAACGTAATTCTTTAATACTATTTAAGATTTTTATCATTGCATTCTTTTCCTTGCCTGACAGCTGCTAAACTTAGTACTCACAATATATTTCAAATCCCCCATACATGTTTTTCCAAGAGATTTTTATATTGCTCACACCGTTTTTCTTTCAACTGATTATTATTGTAAATATTTGTGTTTACTGCATGACACATAGAAGAACAAAAATATCTAACATCGCATTCATTACATGGTGTAACCGTATCTACAACACAAATCGTATTAATTCGTTTAACATCATGAAAAATTATATCCAGTTCATCAATATCTCCCAAAATAACATTTGACTCTTCCATAGCTGAACACAAAGTCACTTTACCACTTGCATTAATAGAAAGTATTTGACTTCCAGCATTACACATGGCTAACATGTTAATTCTCTTAGATATATTATCTTCTTTTCCTTTTTCGTTATCATTAATTAAGTCATCATAAAACTTTAAAGCTCTTCCCTTTACAGAGAGTGTTCTTAGAATAGGCTTTACTTCAAATTTATTACAAAGTTCTTTGAAGTCAGTTACATGATTTTTATTATTACTTGTTAGAACCATAGAAAGTGAAATGTTATCAATTTTATTATTTTTTAGCAAAATTATAGTCTCAATAACTTTATCAAACACCCCTTGTCCTCGTATGAAATCTACGCTATTCTTGTCATATCCATCTAAACTAATACTAATTTCATCCACACATGACTTTAATATACTAATATGTTCAGGATAAATTAAAGTAGCATTTGAAATAATATCAATACGCCCCATAAAATTCTTTCTTGCATATTCTAAATATTTTGAAATATTAGACAAACAAAAAATTTCACCACCACTTAATGTTACTGAGGATATATTATTTTCTGCGGCCCAATGTATGATTCTATGAAACATCTCTTGTGGCATTGAAGATTTATCTTGCTCACCATACTCGCCAGAACAATGCTTACATCTCAAATTACATTTTTTAGTTAATTCAATGTCTAATCGTTCTATAGTTTTCTTGTTTTCACTCCAGTCTTTACGTTTTATCACTTTTATTTTTGCTAAAGCCTTAATAATCTCAATATAATATTGCTTCCGTGCATTATCCGTATTCCGCATTAACAGCTCAAAACCATTTTCTAGTCCTATGTATGTTTTTATTTTTTCAAAGTCTTTAGTTAGAATTTTTATCCATAAACCACACTCTCTCACATTACCAATAACTATTTCATTATAGTGATTTAAAATTCTTGTATTATCCGAAAAGCATATATTATCCAGTTTAATTTCGTTCATATTTACACCTTTCATTGTATTATTAGTGAAGTATAGATCCTATTTTGTTAACAAAATTTTCTAAATAAGCTAAATCTGGCATCCAAAAGGAATCATAAATATATGATTGTTGAGTTTTTTCTTCAATTATCCTAACAAGTGCTGTTATATTCCGTGGAGTAGCCTGGGCGATTTTAAATGCTTTATTTTCATCATATAAATTCCAAATAGAAATTTCTTCCTCAATACTTTTCATTAATTTAGCATTAATTATTGATTGTCTCTGAATTTTTTTATTACTATTAAATATAAAACTTTGCTGCATTAAACATTTTTTTAAATTTTGTATACTTACATGATTCTGCAATAATTCATATATTTTTTTTATAATAAATGGAGTCAAAAAACTATTTGCTCCACTTAAAACATAAGACGATCCCAACCATGGTATAATTCTTGGAGAATTATTAATATAAATAACATTGTTACTGGTAACAAGATTATTTTGTTTACCTTGGACACTAATTATTCTATTATTACAAGAAAGATAATTTATTTTTCCATTATTTGATTCTGATGTAACTATTATTATTCCTTGAGACAGACATTTATCTAAAAGAATTTCTAACTCCGAATCTTTAATAAATGCTTCAATTCCTAAACTTAAATTAATAATATTAACGTCACTGTTTAACGCTTCAAGTAGTGCCACTTTTAAAGACGACAGCTTCCCTTTTCCAGTTCTATCCAATATTTTTATACTATACAATTCCAAACCAGAACTAATTGAATCAATTAATTTTATAATACATGTACCATGACCGTTTTCATCTTTGTTAGTTTCATCTGTGAAATTTATATTAGTAATTTTATTCTGTAATGGTTGACTAAAATCAAACCCACTATCTAACACAGCAATTTTCATTGAAGTTATTTACACCTACTCACTAATTAAAAAGAATGCCCTAAAAGTCTCTCGCACCACATACTACAACCCCAAAATACACCTTATCAAATGTTCTATGGCTTGTATAATATTGGTTTTACAAAGACTTCTAGGGCACCCATTTCTTACTCATTTACATGTTTACCTGATACTTTCTACCACAGTGGCCAAGTATTATCAGTTTCTTTCCAGCCACAATTTTTTGATGCTGTTTTCTCAAAATACTGTTCGCAATCATCGTCACATCCATAACCTTTGATTTCAACTTCAAGTTCTTTTTCTTTGTTTTCCATGATAACTCCTCCCTTCTTTAAAATTTTATTTGTAATTTAAATTACAAATCATTATCAGTGTGCCACACAATTTTTTCCAATTTATTCTTTTTAATATGACACCTCTCAACACGTTTTTTATTGTTTGAGTATATCACATTATTTCTTGAAATACAAGTATCCGCACAAAAATACCGTACATTACAATTTTGACATGGAGCGATTTTGTCAACTATAGGTTTTGCAAACAAACCGTCTATATGTATCTTGTGTTCCGAAACTATAAAACTTCCAATTCCTAATTCTTCCTCTCTTAATGCAGCACATGAAAACACTATTCCATAAGTATTAATAAAAATAGAACGATATTGATGGTTACATAAACATTTAAATGTAAGTCCTTTTTCAGTCAGATTATGCATAATACGCAATTCCATAGGATCCTCCGCAAAATTTTCTTCTGCCCGTCCTTTTATATTAAGCTGTCTAATAACCGGCTTAATATGTAATCGTTCAGATAACTCTTTGAACTTTATTATTTCAGAATTATCATCGCCAACACTTACACATGATAAAGTAATTCTTTCATACCCACACATCTTCAGTTTATTAATTAATGCAATAACTTTATTATATACACCCTTTCCCCGTATCATGCTCACACTGTTTTCATCATATCCATCTAAACTAATATGTAAAGCATGAATATACTTCATTATAAGCTCGATGTACTCATCAGTTACCAAAGTTCCGTTTGTAATTATTTCTAATGACCCAGTAAAATTCTGCTTAATCACTTTACATACATCGACTATATCTTTCCGGCAAAATGGCTCACCGCCTGTTAATAATATTCTTTTCACTTTATTGTCTTCCGACCATTTTGAAATAGCTTTTATCATATCAATTGGCATTTCTCTATATTTTTTCCCACCAAAGGAATACGAGCAATGTTTACATGCCAAATTACACTGAGTTGTTATCTCAATGGTTATATCCGAAGGATATAATTGTAACTCATCCTTTTCTGCATTATCAATGCAAATACCTACTTCCCGAAATGCATTTATATATTTTTTTTCTTTTTCAGATAGTAAAGATATATTATTTTGAGACTTTTGCACCAAATCTTTATAAAGAGAATGCGACATTTTGATCCATCTTCCATCAAAAGCAATATTGCCAACAATACATTCATTACCATTTATTAATACTCTCGTATACTTCGAAAAAAATATACTATTGATATTTTTCATAACTTTTCCTCATTTATTCGATACAATATCTTTCTATATCCACAAAAGAAAGAATTAGTTTTATTCAAGTACCCTGTCATTTTATAATTTCCATATAAACAGCTAGCACTTTTGCAACATTTAAAATATCTGCATCCAACACAATCTTCCCTATTCAAAGACGTTCCATCTGTATATCGCGGTTCAATTTCTGAAACGTTTTCTATATTTCCTAAAAGAAATTGTTTATCATCCATAACATATGTACAAGGATAAACATTCCCCCCCAAATCAATACTAAACATGCTATAACCTCCCGCGCAGCCCCGTCTACCGATAAACAATTCATCATCATCTAGGTTTATATATGCATTCTTTCTTATATTTCTTATCTTATCTATTTCTCTTAATTGTCCTTCGAGAATCTCCAATGACTTGTCACTCCATTCAGAATCGAAATAATCTGGTACAACTTTCAACACTGTAAAGCCACGATTTATCAAATATTCACAACTACTACTAAGTTTTGAAACAGTTTTTGAATTATAGGTCACTCTCGCAGACAATTTTAAACTTGCATCAAACAATCGCGGAATGAGATCATCGACATCGCGCCACGCTGATGATCGGTTTTTATATCGTCTATTTATGCTATATATCTCTTCATCACCGTCTATACTTAATGCACATTCCACATTATTTTTTTTTAACCAAATAAGCATATCATCCGTCATTAATGTTCCATTAGTTGTTATAGAATAAAAAGGAGTGATTTTGTCATCAATTTTTTCATTTGCAATCTCAACAAATTTTTTAATAAAAGGAAACTTAATTAAGGGTTCTCCACCAAAAAATTTAATGAATATTTTTTTAGAGGCGATCTTATAACACATTGTATTAATAAACTCTATTGTTTTTTCGATATAATCAATTTCGCAAACACCAGTATCCTCTCTTATAAGTCCTTCTTCATAGCAATAACTACAGGCCATATTACATGTCTTAGTTACCCAAATACTTAATTTCATACTGTCATCTTACCCCCTTCATACAATTCCAATTTTATTATCCGATTACAAATTTTTAAAATTTGTGGTTTATGAGTTATAATAATTACAGTTTTTTCTTTAAAATGATTTTTAATAAACTCTATCATCTTCTCTTCACTATTAGAATCCAAGGCAGCAGTCGGCTCGTCTAGAACACAAATCGGCTTATTATCCAAATAAAGCTTATAAAGAGCTAATTTTTGAGCCTCCCCTCCTGATATATTTAAATTATTTTCTTTTACTTCAAAATTACCTTTTAATATACTGTTTCCTGATTCGTAAAAGTTCATTTCTTCCAAAAATTTTTTCATTTTATTTAATTCTTTTTCACTCTTTAGAATATTATTAAACTCTTCAGCCAGCAAATAGCTATTTTGAGTCATAACGCCTATTTGCGTCTGCAAATATTCCATATCAAATGTGTTAATATCAATTCCATCAATCTCAATTTTGCCACGTTCGACAGTACACAATTTAGTCAACAATCTGACTAATGTAGTTTTTCCGCTTCCATTGTTCCCTACGATACCAATGATTTCTCCTCTATTAAACGTTTCGGTAAATCCTTTCAATATAAATCTTTCATTGTTATAACCAAACCATACATTATCAAAAGAAATATTTCCCATAAGCTCGCTGCTGTGTTTATAATCTCCCTTGATTATATTTTTTTCATTAAACATTACATTATAAATGTTATCTAATAAAGGAAAGAAATTTTTTATTTTAACAAACATATTTCCTATTGATACTATAGGACTATATAATCTTTGCACATAAATAGTCATACTAAACAACAAACCAACAGAAATCAAATTATTAGAAACATCAACAGCACCTAAAATTAATACAATAACAATTGCAAGAACATTAAAAGACATTCCTGTCATTCCAACAGTACACATGGTTTTCGTAAAATCTAATCCTTCTTTAGCCAGTTCATCACATTTATCTGCATACATTTTTTTTATATATTGAGTTTTTCCCGTCATTTGTAATGAAGGCATATTATTAATGGTTTCAGTGGAAAATGAGTTAAAATCTCCCATAGTCACTCTCAACTTTTTCATACGTTCTTTACTCTTATTTGCCACTTTTCGCTGAATAAATGCAAATATAATTGACATTACAACAACCAAAATACCAATTTTAGGATTTAATATAATTATATATGAACTAATCCCTATACACAAACAAATATTTACTACCAATTCGCTGATATCAGATGTTAGTAGTTCTTGCAATTTTTCTATGTCATTATCTAAAATTGTGAGTACATCCCCTACTTTGTACTGGTTCCAAAATTGAATATCAACTGTATTAAGCTTTTTATATAATTTTTGTTTTGTCCTTAATACTATATCATTACCGAATTTAAAAAAAAATACTTTTTGCAAATAATAGAAAATTACCATTAATATCCCGCAAATCAACATCTCAGTAGTATACAACACTATATTTGAAACATCTCCCATAACAACTCCCAGATCAACAATTTTGCTTAAAAAACTAGGAAATATTACAGAAGCAATTGTATAGATCATTAAGAAAGAAAAACATTTTATCTGATTAACAATATACTTTTTTTTCTCTATATCTACTATTTTTAGTAAACGTTTCAAAAAAGTTTTTAATTCCATTTGCAACCCCCTCAAAGATTATATAATAACCATTTTTTACTCATACCAATATGATTAATTATAACATTTTAAAAAACAATATATAATATACAGCGAGTTTGTCCTTACTAAATAGCCACGTTTACCAATAAGCAAAAGCCATAATCATGGTTATGGATTCTCTTGAATCGCAAACTCCTGATTGGACTTTTATTTTTAAAAAGTAATAAATCTTCTATCTAATCTACACTCAAATTCCATCTGCGAAGAAATTATTGCTTATTAATTCGCTCAATCAGCCTATCTTTTAAAATGCTTTGATATGCAAAAAACGGCGTTACTAAACATACCATAAAAATAATTATTAAAACAATTAACAAAGAAGCATACGGCATTTTAAAAGAAGCATACGAAACAATTTGCTTAAACCAAAAATACAAGGGAATATATATTCCATTTCCTACTATAAGCAATAATATAAATGAAATTATCCAATAATAAAATCCCTCAATCAATAAAATCTTTAATTGCTGTCTATGCGTCATACCAATACTTTCCAAAATTGCAAATTCTTGTTTTCGGTTATTTACACTCGTAATCATTGTTGTAACAAAATTAAGTATTCCTACTAGCAAAAATATAAAAGACAATCCTATCGTTAAAACTTTAGTTGTCAAAATGTAACCTTCCATCTCTTTAGCTTTTTCAATCCTAGATATTATTTGAATATCCGAATTCAAAGAAGCAATCGTTTGAAGTTGCATTAAAACTTCATCATCATGTTTTCCATCAGTGTCAAATGCAATTCGAAAAATTTTAATTTGAGAAGTTAAACCTTCAAGCGCCGTTTTGCTTATATATAAATCCGGGGCTGTTCCTTTTTCATTTCCCCTCCCTCCTTGAAAATCAGCGCTAAAAAAACCATCAGCAACTTCAAACTCCGTCTCGGCCCCTTTAGTTTTTATAGTAATAATCTGATTAGGTTGAATTAAATTTTCCCCATCCTCATTTGTAATTGTCTGAAGCACAACAATCTTACCATCTTGAAACGCCTCTAGATCAATAGGATGTTCAAGTGTTTTATTTAATTCTTCTATATAACTATTATCAATTCCATAAACACCACTATAAAAATTCTCCGTATATGATTCGCGTTTTTCAGAAGAAGAAAAGTCTATACCTGCTTTTCCTTCTAATGAATCCACATATGCGCCAAATACCTCCTCATCATACTGCACATCAAAAGTAACACGTTCTTTGGCAACATAGGTAACTCTTAAGTTTTGAATTCCAGAGATATTTTTAATATCTTCTAGCATATCTGCCGTGATTGGACTTCCATCATCATGAATACTATAAGTAATTGCAAAGTCGCTTTCACCCCATTGCTGTATAAAGTTTTCCGGACTAATACTCGACAATAAAGACGTTGCTATCCAATATAACGCCAGCCCTAAAAACAAAGAAGAAATAACCAATATTGCGCTTTTTTTAGAGCGAAAAATATTTTGAAACGCCATTCTTGTTAATCTAAATACCTTATTCCTACGCTTATACAATTTTTTCGAATCCACATCATTATATGACATTGCCGCAATAGGAGAAACCTGGGCGGCTATTTTCGCAGGTTTAACACACCCTATTCTTGCAGTGACAAAAGAAAATATTGTGGCTCCTATAAAAACGAACGGAGAGAACGAAATTTGCAATCCTAAATCTTCATTCCCCGAATATAGCACATTTAAACTATATGGCACGATACCAAAAGATACTGCAGCTCCCAATATCAAGCCTATCGGAATTCCAATAACAGTAATATACAAAACTTGCTGATAAACAATTTTTCGTACTTCTTTTTTGGTAAATCCTATTAATCGAAGTTGACCAAAAAAGCGGATATCTCTAACTATACTAATATATAAAACATTATGTATTAACAAATAGCCGCTAATAAATATGAATAATAGTATAAAGACAATGCCTATAATTAATACTTGGCTGTTCACTTGTGTTACAGGTACAATTTCAAAACTCTGTGTTGAAGAAAATTTCACCTTGTCCTTTAACCTATCACACTCTTTTTGAATATCTCCTGTATCTTCAAAAGACACCATAACTACTTTACCAGTAGAGATAGCAGCCTTATTTTTAAATTCTTCTGAAACGTAAATGCTTCCTTTGTCATTAGTCCTAACTTGAGAGTAGTCTGTATAGTATCCCGCCAAAATAAACTCTTGCGTCTTAATAGAATCATCGTCATCCAAATGATACGACAAAGAAATAGACATACCTTCTTGTGGATTTGTTATTCCCAAACGCTCTAAAATCCATGTAGGTATCATTACTTCATTTTCTGTAACAGGATAGTTTCCAACAACATCTGAAATAGTGGGCATCCTATGAAGGTTCCATTCATTTTCATCTATCCAATTTAGCCCTAGCAACAAATCTTCATCTTCCAAACCGTCAATTTGTCCTAAATGTTGAGAAATCCCAATATCTTTAATCGAATCTGATTTCTTTATCTCAGATACTTGCAAATCACTAGGGTTATTAATAGCCACATGAGCCGTTGTCCCCATCGCACGAATTTGTTGTAATTGTGCTGTCTCTATATAACTAAATCCAACACTAAACACAGATGTCAACATAAAAGTGGACAAAACTACCGCAATAATTACCACAACATTTCGATATAGATTTGACAAAAAAATTTTCTTAGACAATCCCCATATACGCCTTAAATTCATTTTATAATAAAAATTTTTTTTCATATATCTACCTTTCCATCTATAATATTTATTATGCGATCCGACAACTGAGCTATTTCCAAATTATGTGTAATCATAATCAGCGTTTGTTCAAAACGCTGGTTGACTGTTCTTAAAAGCTTTATCACATCTCCACTCGTTTTACTATCCAAATTTCCAGTTGGTTCATCTGCTAATATAACAGCCGGTTTCGATATAATAGCACGAGCAATAGCCACTCTCTGTTGTTGTCCTCCAGAGAGCGTATTCGGAAGATTAAAGATTTTCTCCTTTAATGAAAGTATATCTAAAACATCATCTAAAAAATCTTTATCTATTTTTCTCCCATCAAGTTCTACTGGCAAAACTATATTTTCATAGACACTTAAAACAGGAATCAAATTATAATTTTGAAAAATAAATCCTATATTTTTTCTACGAAATAATGTCAATTCGTCCTCAGACATAGAAGTAATATCTTTCCCCAAAATATATACATTCCCTGAAGTTGGAGTGTCTAATCCGCCAATCATATTAAGTAACGTAGATTTTCCACTGCCAGAACTACCAATTATGGAAACAAATTCTCCTTTCTGTACAGAAAAACTTATATCATTTACCGCTTTTGTTTGATTTGGCACTTTACCATAATATTTTTTCAAATGTTCTACACTAATAATTTCCATAATTCCCTCCATAATTGTATTAGAAAAAGTTTAAGTTTATATTATTATATATTTTATAACTATAAATGGTAAGCGCATAGTTTTAGGGCGTACCCTATAAATGAAATCTGACACCCCGCGCTAGGATGCCAGACATACGAGTATTTCACTACATTTTATTTACAAGTTCCCTGAGCCAATTTACTCCACGGGGCAAATTGTTCCAATTCCTCGTCTGACATTTCAGCACCAGAACGATGCTCTAGAAGGAAGCTCAGATATTTAAGTGGATCAAGTTCATTGGCTTTTGCCGTTTCTATCATAGAATAGATTTTCATACTGGCATCTGCCCCGGCTGGTGTATCACAGAAAAGCCAGTTCTTACGGCCAACTACCAATGGTCGAATGCTGTTCTCACTGAGATTATTACTCAGGCTGCATGCACCATCTTTCAGATAGTTCATCATAAACGGACGGCAACCATTGGAATAGTTGATTGCCTTGATCAGCCTGTCTCCTGATTCCGGATGCAGCTGGTCAAGCCATGACAAAAAAGCCTCTATGACAGGTTTTTGATCCTTTTCGCTGTCTTTGGCATCACGTTCCTGCAGCATTTTCTGCAGGGAACGGATAAGCTCGTTCTGAGTGCTGATTGTATTATTCAGTTGTGAAATAGTATCCTTAAGCTCTAAGAACTGGATATCTCTTACTCCTGAAGGCATTGTTTTTTCGCTTCTTTTCTATGGTTCAATTATACCATAAAACAAGCGAAAAATCCTGAAAAATCAAGCATTTCCGGTACTTTTTATCGCCTTTGGCTGCTCGATTTCAAGACCTGACATAAGCCAGTCAAACTGCCTCCATGTAATGGGTTTTACCTCATTACGGTTGCGCGGCCAACGGTATTTTCCTACGTTGGCATCAAGTCGCTTATATAAAAGTACAAATCCTTCACGTTCATGAAGAAGCACTTTTATTCGATCACTACGTCTGCCACAGAAGAGATAGATTGCATTTGGCCTGGAAGGGTTCATATTCAGCTGGTCTTTTACGACAGCGCATAATCCATCAATGGACTTGCGCATATCTGTATAACCACAGATCACATAAATCTCGTCTGCGACAGTGATGTCTCCTAACATGTCCCTGTCACAGCTTTAAGGATCTGTGACAGCAGCTTCGGGTCAACATCATTTGAAATTTTTATTGAAACAGTCCCAAGCATGACCTCGATGGCGGGGCAGGGTTCTTCCAGCGGAAGCATTGTGCTTTCGACAGTTGGAATGCCCGGGTTTTGATGATCAGGTATCACCTCAAGTTTTACAACATCCGGTTTAAGGGCTGGCTTATAATCGCCGCGTCCTGTGGCAGAGGGGATATCATAACAAGCTTTTTTTCTCAGTCTTTTAACCCAGTTGTAAAAGGTGCCGGGATTGATGTTATGTTCTGTACACCATTGGTAGTCACTAAGACCGCTGCTGCGGCATTCCATGATAAGTTGATATTGTTCGTCTGCTGTGCGTCTTTGCGTTTTCATACAGGAAACCTCCATAGTTATAGTAAAACGCTCGCATTTATAGTATCTAGCGCCGATACTGTAGTAAAATGCTGGCATCTATCATCTATAATTATGGCAAATTTTGTGATGATTTTAAATCCACCCTGAAACTAGGCGCTTACAATATTTAATACTGGTATTATTATTATCAATATTCTACTCAAACTCTTATTCTTTATAAAATATCTAATGCATTCAGAATAGTTCATTCTATATGCTGAAGATAAACGAATTGCAGGATAAGCCAAAATCATCATTATTATCAAAGCAATAACCGACGATAATAGTACTTCCTCAATAGAAGCCCCATTTGAAAAAAGCATAGTTCCAATGACAATGTTTATAGGTAAAAAAACATATGCTCCCCATGTCCAAAATAATGTTGAAAGTTTTTGGTTATCTATAAATATCACTCCCTCTATATAAATGATGCATACTACTCTTTTAATATTATACTACAATTAAACCAATCTTCCAATTATTTTCTAACTTTTCAGATTCTTCTTTCGATATATTCATTTTCTTTTCATTTCTAGTCCAAAAACGGTATTAGAAGAATTTTGGTAAAAATTTAGTAGGCAATAATTTGAATATTATTGCCTGCCAAATTAATGATGAAATCATATGATTCTTCTGTCAATCAGAACCAATCTGCTTTCTCCTATCGGAGTCTAAGCATACACACTCTTGCAATATAACGTATCATCAGCTCCGAGCCTGTGCTTTTTGTATATTATCTGACCAATACTTATTGCTGAAAAAATTCCCATTTCTAGGCAAATTTCTGAACATATCCATAACAATATCATATGACAAGCCTGATGTGTCCACAAACATCTCTTTCCCATCTTTAGATTTAACTGCAATTCCGTTATCACCCACATACGCTACTGTATTGTCATCTAATTTCTGTATTAATCCCGTCATTTCCGCAAATTTCTTTAGCGCAAACTCTCCGGATTCTTCACAAAGTTTTCGGAACTTCTCTGCATCCTCACCTAGCATATACGGATATTTTCCATCTCTAATATACCATGAAATTCCCGTTTCTGAATCCGTGTATTTAGGATCAGTTAATGCCCACTCTTTCAAAGGAACACCCTGATACCATACTGTCATTTTTTCACTAGAATCATTGCTTATTTCTGGTTCATCATTTTGAATTTCTTTCTCAGCAATTTCATCCTGCCCCTGTTCATCTACTCTACATGGCACGTTATATTTTAATTCCTCATAGATTTCTTGAACATTTGCATATTTGTTAACTGCTGCAACATCCGGTATCTCTAACACTTCCTTTTGTTGAAAAGCCTGTGGCTGGTTATATTTTGAACTAGTTTTTTTTCCTGCATAAATATTGTTATTTACAGCGGTATTTACCATATTTACCATATTTATAATCCCTCCAGCAGCAATATAATCTAATTTTCTTATTATAGTATGTTGCACTTTATGCCAGATTGCTATAAAATGCAACATACAATGAAAATATTCTGTTGTGCTTGCTTAATATCCCATATTCAAGCATCTATTATTGTGCATAAGCTGCAGAAGCAATATAGCCTACTTGCGAAGCCCCAACAGAATACAACTCATAATGGAAATGGTATCTAACGCCTACCTTAACACCTGTAAATGTCAGTGTCCATGAATCTCCTGAATAGTTAGCAATTTGTACCGGTGCACTTGTTCCGTCATTTCCTACAAGAGTAATTGTTCCCTGAAGATAATCTGTTCCACTTTCATTAGGCATATAAACATCTAAGCACAACTTTGTAACACTTGAGTTATTAATGGTGTAATAATAATTTCCGTTGAATACACCGCTTTTGGAATTGCTTCTTGTAATGGTTCTATTTGCATCATACTGAATCGTATCTGCAAGAGCAACGGCGTCATCATAAGCAGGTACTACGTCCAAATCGCCACAATCGCTTACTTCTACTGCCTTATTTGCATTAGGGGCAGCCTGTCCCTGAGTGGACACTTCACTTGCAAACGCAGTTGTTCCCATTGCCAAACATAACATCAAACTCAACACCAACGCCTTTAAACTTTTTACCTTCTTCATTTTAAAATCTCCTTTCAAATTAACATATAATAACTCCAATATTATTACCCGCTAAATAATCATAGAAATCATATGATTCTTCTCTCAGTCAGAACCCAGCTACTCTCTCCTATGAAGTCCAAGTTTTCTTTTTCTCATATGTTCAAATGACTAAGCACTATTTATACTTACTATTTGCACTTGTCAAATCAAGATAATCATCCATACTTTTCGTCCAAAGCAACGATAAATCAAACCTTCCCAATTTGTTTAAATCTTCTATGCATTCTTTAAACATTGAAATAAAATCTCTTCTGTCATTAAGCCCCATATTACCAACTTCAAGCGGCAAAGACGTAAAACCTCCCTGCTTCTCCACTTTGTAATGTGCCTCCAATGCACGCATTTCGACTACTGTGGCGTTTGATGGATCAACGTCATTGATATAAATTCTTTGTTCAAACTCTTTTCCGTTTTCATCCACACCTTTCGCTAACACCACTGGATTTTCATCCGTCGAATCATCCGCATATTTAAGGCAATAGGAAAGACCTGTACCATTACCTCCTGTCCACAACATATTATCTGTTGTGAATATCTGGTATACCTTTGGTGTTTCAGCCGTATAAAATGTCTTTTCCGCAGATACAGGGGCTTTCATATTATTGCCTTTTTGTTGGCGGTACATTGAAGATACCGTATTTAGACCAGAACAAATGTTCATACTTCTGTTCCTCCAATCAGCTTAAAAATCTCTCTATATTCTAGCCCACTTCCTGCCTTAACTTTTTTTGAATACACATGAAAAGGATTTCTCACCATATGGGAAATTGGTCGATCTAAATTTTGTAGTAAATGTATAATTACCAGGTGCTGTTATTTTTCCGCAATCATACCAGTAATAAAAGCCATCCGCACCATTACCTGAAATTATAAACGGCTGCTGTTTAAACCACGAAATACTTCTTCCGTTAAAAGTTGTAGTATCACTTCCATATCCATAAACCTTGATGATGACACAATAGTTTCCATTATCTAACAAACCATGATTATAAAGTTCGATTTTAGTTACTTGTGGAGCCGGACCATTACCAGACCACCACAAAGGACTGATGCCATTGTCATTATCCTCATCAATAGCCACCGTCATTCCGTCAACTTTTGTCAACTCTGGAACTTCACTTTCTCTCTCTGCCGCAAATGCGACTGTACTCATTCCCATTAGCATAGTTAAAGCCAATGCAAAAGCTACTACTTTTTTAATTTTCTTAAACATACTACCATTCCTCCTTTTTATACTTCTTACTTTAAAATAAGCAATTAAATTCCTATAGCACCTATGGCTACAAATATAATAGTAAAATACGCCAGCTAATTTTTTTTCACTTTTTTCTGGCTGATTGGGCGTTTCGGCTGATGAAATATTCCCATGCATGCAGGCGGGAATCTATCTATTCCATATACAGCTTCATTTCTCATGACATGTTCTACAACCTTCAACACTTTCTTATTAACCTTCTTCATTCTTTCACCTCCTGTTTAAAAATTTTTGCTATACACAGCAAAGCTGCACATAATATAACAGCTATTGCCATATAACTAATGTAAACCATATCTGCATCTAACAGAACACAGCCAAGTATTATGCACCCCTCAAGTAAAACAATAGTCCTCGCGGATTTTTTCGATTCCATCAATTCCTCTGATGTCATGTGCATATTAGGATGATTCGCTGTACCAATCAATCCTATCCCTGTTATAGCAAGTAGTACTATTGCAAATAACCATTGTGGATATTCTGACAATTTTTCACTTATAATCACAATAACTAAATAAGAAACAATGGATGCTAAATAACATCTATAAAACTTGTCCAGATGATATCCGCCAGTTTTCTTTCTTAATTCTAAGAAAAACACAAGAAAAAATATAGTTGGGAGCAGCTTGTGAAACATCAAACTGATTACGATAATACTGCCAACAGTAATAAATTTCTCTATCCAACAGATAAAAACATAAACATATCTTGCTTCCATCTCTTTGTCAATTAACCTTGCTTCCGTCATCTGACCAATTAAATCATCCGCTATTTTTTCAATCATAGTTATGCCTCCTGCCAAATTAAGTATAATTTTATCTGTTTACAAAACAATATCCATTGCAGAAAGTGACCTTTTTTTGCAGAAAATGACAAAAAAGAAGTGATTTGCTTGCAGCAAATCACTTTTCTAAGGTTCCATATGTAGAATTAAAAACGATACTTAGCATAACATTACATATTTTAATTATTCAAATATCCTTGATCCAGTTCCTCTTTAGACCAGACTCTTTCGTATGTCCCACCAATTTCATCAAAAACTTTTTGCCATGTAGAAAATTTATGAATTTCCTCCATGCTATCCTTGTTATTCTGAAACCATTCATACAGCTTTTCATACATAGCACCAGAAAACCGGACACTCCAATTGTTTTTATAATTTTCATTGTCACTGTATGACATTCCATCAGCTCCTATGGATATAATTCCCTGATCTGTCCGTTTTGCCATTCCTCTAATCTCTAAATCAGCCCAGATAAAACCTTCTTCCCGACTCTCAATTAAGTTAGGATATTTATCAGAATACATCTCCGCTAATTCTTCATACTTCTTCCGATCTGCTTCATTTTGCAGAAGAACCTTGCCACCTCTTCCTTCTTCACCGTCTTTTACTAAATACTGGATGCCAGTACCTGAATGTATATTTAATGTAAATCCTTGCAATGTTTCCACATCCAACGCATCTTTATCCATTACATTCTGCAATGCATCTTTTAGTTCATCGTCTAAAACCAAAGCGTCGTAATTCATCGTTCCATGCTCAGAAATCAAAAACTGCTTTCCTGTTATTTCATCCTGTCTTATTTTTATATCGGAATAGGAAAATGCACCCAAACGCTCACCGTCTTTATTATATATATCAAAACATCCTGCTTCGTTGTCGGGTACAATTCTATAATTTTCAGATTCATACTGTGAATACGCCTGTTTCAAATTATTTACACCATTTCCTGATAGTACCAGATAAGAATCCATCGCTGTACTTTTCTTAGCACGATTGACATCAGCTCTACTGCTAGTATTCTTATCTACCGTCTGCGTCAAAGTACCACCCCACTTATCTGATTCCCTGTTTGACTTTAAGTTGTTATATTTTGTAGAATAACGGTTATCCGCTCCTATACTTCCGATCATCTTCTTACATTCCTCCTAACATTATATTCTCTTATTAGCATTTACACATTTTAATAATTTAAGCCATCCACAAAATCAAGATTAACGGTTTCATTTCAGAAGTATTAAAATTCATAAAATGCAACCGTCAATTCTTTTATATTCAGGATATTCTTATTTTAAATATACATTAATAGTTCATTTTGTAATACGCCGTAGCTTTATTTGAAGTACCAAATGCATACGCATACACTCTTACCTGATATGTCGTCCCCGGTGTAAGTTCGGATAAATCAAAAGTCTTATATTCACCCGACAAATTTGTGAACCCAAATTCTTTCGTTGTACCGCTGCCTACAGGAGTAAATTTAACATTCCCCTGAATCCAATCCTGACGATTTTCATTCGGCAGATACAACTGGAATGTAGATGTACTCCGCACAGATGTTGTTCCCAAATAATATGTCTGTGGAGATCTGCTGTATGTAGCTACACGTGTATAACCACTCGGAACAGAGGCATATGTCACAGCTTCATTTTCCTGCTGTACCACATCATAATCGGTTACCTCCTGAGCCATTACCGGCATACTTGTTAAGCAAACAGCTAATGCCATTACCATAATTGTCTGAAAAAATTTTCTAATGTGTTTCATACTTAATCCTCCTTGTTTGAATACCCCAAATACATCTTTATCATAAGCACTTCCAATAACACATTCAATGTTCCTTGCAGAAAATGACCTTTTTTTGCAGAAAATGACAAAAAGTGATTTACTGGAAGCAAATCACTTTTTTAAAGTTCATCTTAGTTTGGCAATATAACTGAGAAGTAGAACTCATTATTATCGTTTCGCATAGCATAAGAGCCTTGATATTTTGTTATAACCTCAATTATATTTTTTATTCCAACCCCATGCTCATCCATTTCATATTTCTTTGAGGTCTGTATTTCTCCATCTTTAATATTAAGTTTACCATCATATGTATTCTTTACAGATATAATAATGTTGTCTTTCTCTTTAACCAGTTTCATTTTCATAATTTTTTTGCCTGAACACTTTTCACAAGCCTCTATTGCATTATTCAAAAGATTCGATAATATAACAACAATATCCTCATCACACATTTTAATTCCTGATAGATCATTGATTTGAAAGATAAATACAATGCCTTTATCCAATGTTTCCTTATATTTGCTATTTAATATAGCATCAATAATCACATTATTTGTTTTAATATAATCTAACTCTGTACTCAAATTTCCGCTTATACTTTTCACATAATCCTTTAGTTCATCATAATTTTCCATCTCTATCAAAGACTCAATGCACATAATCTGGTTCTTATATTCATGTGTTTTTTTCCGTTGTTTAACAAAATTTTCTGAAATAGAACGGTACATGTCTGTCTGATTTCGTGCTTTCAGTTGAAACACTTCATTTTCACGAATCTTAATTTCACGTTTTAATATATCATTTATCATATAGAACACAACTATATTCATCCCTGCTAAACACAATGCTATAACCAAGAATACATTTTCCTGCTTTTGATTCTCAATGTTTCCAGATGTTATGATCAATGCAATAACTGTGAAGATTGTAAAAACTGGGAAAAAAATAAATCGAAGCCAATCTATACTTCTTAAAACATCCGAGGACTCCCCTCCTACTTTCTTCCTGATAAGCAAAACAACTAGGAAAAGAATTATTTTTCCCAAAACCATTATTAAACTTCCACCTACAAAATGCAACCTGCTAATTTCTGCTATACTATCAAAAAGAGAAACATTTAACCATAGTGTAAAATAGTCTACAGAAAGCAGTAATGCCTGAAATAATAATGATAAGATTATTGCTTTTCCGAAATGAACTTTAAAATAAAAGCACATAAACACCGCAACAGCAACTATAGCCAATATTTGTTTCAAGATAAACTTATCATAAAATAATGAAGCTATTACATATTCACATACCACAATTCCTAAAATAATACTATAATTTCTATAATTATTTTTTGATCTCTTTTCAGCAAAACTTTCAAAAAATATTTTGCAGCATATTACCTCCAATATTATCATCATAATACTTTGAATGTAACTAATCAGCATCTACAATTCTCCTTTATACGAAACAAATGTTTCTTCAACAAATTTATATCGTGCTTTTGGAATTTCCAACTTAATACCATTGTTCAATAACGCCTCATACCGGCTGACTTTCTCAATATGCTTCATATTAACCAGATAACTTTGATGTATCCGGATAAAATCATTACCTTGCAACTCTTTTTCCAGCTCATCTAGTTTGCCATATATTGAATATTTTTTTAACTTGTCCTCCATAATGTAAAATTCCAGTTTATGCAATCTGCTCTCTATGTATAATAAACGCTCTAATGCTACAACCTTTGCACCCTCATTAAAGTTAAATTTCTTCTTTTGGGCTACATAATTCATATTCAAGCTGATTGCATCCATACACTCAAATATTAATTCTGGAAAATTTACATTATTTTTCAAAATATATCTTATAGCTCCTACGCTGTATCCTTGAGGGGCACATGTAATAAATGCTGTAACAAAAACTATAAAAACATCATTGCTGACTTTTCTTATTTTCTGCGCAGTTTCCATTCCATCCAGTTCATCCATATTTACATCCAGAAAAACAATATCATACTTTGCCAGATTGATACCTAAACTTATAAAATCCTTTCCTGATTCAAATTCATCAATTTCGTACAATATATCATTTTCGTTCATATATTCTATTAAAATATCATGAATCCGTTTTCTAAAATGTCTTTCATCATCACATATAGCAATTGTGAACATATGCTCATCCCCTTCCACACACAAATTTGACATACTTCTTTCATTTGGTTGGATTATTTTTTGTATATTTTCCTATTTTTTATTATATTTCGGCATTTTCATCCAAAATTTTAACCACTACTCTATATTTGTAATATTCCATGTTCGTCTACAAAATTATATATCAATACCTATTTTTAATACATTTTGCTATTGCACATATCGTTTCACTGCAATCTTTCCCATAACCATAAATACTGCTATCAGGACTATACTCACATACCCAGCATAAAAATAATCTTGCAGATCCAGACAAAACAAAATGATAAGAACACATACCTGTAATGCCGTTATGCAATGTGTTACCCTTGCATAATACCTTCTTTCTTCCTCATCAAGCGGTTTATTGATACTTTCCACTGGGGCAAGGACAATAATAATTACCACTGCAAGAACTCCGATCAATAAAATCACGGCATTAGGAACATTTTTCATTACAGGCTCATATGTATAAACCGGAATAAATAAAATTGCCATTGATATCAAAAAACAGCCGATTCTACTCTTACAGTGGCTGCCCCCACTATAGCTTCTCAACGAGGCATAAAATAACAGGAAGACCAGAACAAGTCCCGGTCTCCCCGTCACAATGCCAAATATTCCAGAAGCCAAAAGGTTTCCTGCAACAACAATACCATTTTCTATCCCATATTGGTACAGTTCTGCATCCTCTTTTTGCACAATCCCCTTTTGTATCAATATTTCATTTATCTTCTTTGCAAATTTAGCAATCATACCCTGTTACCACCTTAAAATTTTCTAAGTTTTTTCGCATTATCCGGTAACTTGTCCTGTCCGAAAATAAACCAGCAGCAACGGTTCATATTTGTTGCAGTTACCGTAAGGGCAAGTGCTGCCACGCTGCTTAATGCTCCATGACTGAGTCGGTTCATCAATCTTCTTAATTTTGACATATATGTATGTCCTCCTTTTCATTTGATGAATGCACTATATCATACTTTACAGGAAAATCCGTCAAAGTGTAACAGATTGACATTTAAGTGTAACGCTTTGCATTTATTCCTTCACTTCAATTCCATAGAGCATTGCAGAAACCTCAAATATATCCCCTTTATCTGTAAAACTGACCGTTCCATTGTATTTTTCTACCACTTTACGAACACTCTGAACACCATGCCCATGTCTGATATTATCTTTCTTGGTTGTTTTCAGGCTTTTATTTTTCTTTCCTGTTTTGCTGTTTGTTATTATAAGAAGCAAAATCCCGGACTGGTACTTATTTTCAATCTTTACAAAACGCTGTCCCTCCGGCACCTTACTACAGGCTTCTACCGCATTATCCACAAGATTTCCATACAATACACCTATATCCCCGTGATCAAGCTGCATCTGCTTTGGAATACGAATAGATGTTTCTACTTTTATTCCCCTTGCCTTTGCCCTGCCAAATTTAATGCGGAGCACAGAATCTACGATTGGATTATCAGAATACTGCTTTTCATCTATCTGCTCAAATTCCATGCACATCGCACCGATTTTCTCTGAAAGTTCCTGCCCATCACTATTTTCCACCAGATGATACAGTTCATGCAATTTATGTTTCATATCGTGCTTTAACTTCTGCACTTCCTTATTCTGTTTTTCTGCTTCTTCATAATAGATGTCTTTATAGTGCATTTCTTCCCTGTACATTGCATCCTCATACTGTTTTTGCACAAGATAATTAAAACGTTCCATCATATACAGCATAAAATAATCTGTCAGGACAATGGAAATTACAATACTGGCACACATAAGCAGGCTTTTTTCACCGCCAGCTTCCAATGACAAAAGAATAACAAAGCAACAATTCAACACCGTAAAGGTAAATACCATAACCAGCACACCCAAAATTTCTCTTGGAAAGTCGGCAATCTGCATCCCTTTCTTTGAAATCAATTTTGACAGAATATACATCACATTTCCACGAACAAAGCTGCATATTACCATTACAAAATAATATTTATAACTTTCGCCCACATGAAAATTCATCGCATGGAGTAACAGCAAGGCTACAGGTTCAAACAGCATTCCAATACCCATGAATGTCACAATATTTATAATTCTCGTCCACATTCCTGATATATAATAAAATGATAACAGTATAAGCACAATCAAAAGAGTCGCAAGATTCAGATACGGATTTTTTATGCTGCTGACAAATGTCCATATAACTGCAGCAATGGTAAATCCAGCCCATATCCATACCTTTGATACTGGTTTCATTTTCTTATTGGAATGAAAATAATACATAAACACTGCCAGATCAAACAGGCTGATGGCAAAGCGTATCACATATTCCATCCTTAAACCATCCTCCTTACAAACTCCATATGTTTTTCTTTTAAATTCTGCTTATGGGAACGGGCAATCAGAAGTCTTTCTTCATTGTCCATCACTACTTCATCTCCCTCAATCGCCCTGATATGCCCAAGATTGATGATATATGATACATGAATATGGGCAAAAACCTTATCATCAAGCTGTTTCCATATTTCTTCAGTTGTCATATTTGCCTTGAAATTTTCTGAGATCGTATGTATCACTGCCTGACGACCTTTCTTCTCAAAATACACAATATCATCGCAGCTAATACGAAACTGATTTTTTCGGAACTGAAAGACAAAGTCACGCTTTATCATATGAAGATACTGCATGGCTTTTAAAAGGACGGACTCCAGCTTTTCCACTGTAATCGGTTTAGAAATATAGTCAAAAGTAATAACCTCAAAAACATCCATAACATACTGCGTATATCCAGTCAGGAATACAAACAATGCTTTGGCATCTATTTTCCGGATTTCTTTTGCAAGCTGCAAACCATTCATCTCCGGCATTTCAATGTCAAATATATACAGATGATACATTTCCCCATCATCTATAACATGCTTCAGCAACTCCTTCGCTGTAAAATACACTTCATAAGAAAACTGGTACTGCGCTAACTTATCAAAAGCACTTTCCAGCATTTCTACATCTGTTCTGCTGTCATCACAGACCGCAATATTAAGCATAACACTTCCTCCTTTTCGGGCTTGGAAGTAGGAAGCACTTCAATTTATCTAATCAACTTAGATAAATAAGCCAGCACACGGTCAAAAAAATCATTTCTCTGCTCCTTTGTGCTGTTCGCAACATAGTAATCCAGATTAAAATCTTTCATACTGCTCTCACCTGTTATCAGATATGTAGGATCAATTCCATATTTATGATAGAGTGTCAGCACTTTATCTACAGATATTCCCGTTATACCCGCCTCAAGCTTTCGATAATGTTCTACTGTAACATCCAATACATCCGCAATTTCTGACTTTTCGAGGTTCATATTCAGTCTTGCCTCTCTTAGTCTCTTTCCTATCTGTATATTGGCATCTTTTCTTCCTGTGTCCAAGATTTTGCACCTCTTTTCCATGTTAATCATATCAATGGGACTTTGATTCTCATAGTCCAGAAAACAACCCAACGTACATCATTTTATGCTCGTAAGCAGGTTAATTTGTGCTTTTATTAAAAAAACGAATGGCACATCTGATACCATTCGTCTTTATCTGCTTTATATTCTGTTGTAAATCCTATTAGCGGACGTTTTTTGGCTATTTATCATATCCATCACTGCATTTCTTTTACTCTGACATCCACAGTGTTTTTAAAATTTTCAATCTGATGTGAATACTGTTCATTCATAAGCGTGGAATGAATCATAAAATCCGCTGTTGCAATATTATTAGCAATCGGTATAGCAAAAATATATAAGAAACTGCAACGGACAGAGAATATTTACACACTTTCTGCCCGTTGCAATTTTTGTCTATTTATTTTTTTATTTTGGCAAGTAATATCCCCCTTCGTGTTTTATAATGACAGCGTAAACAGAAAGGAGATGAACTTCCATGAGAAACAAATTCCACAACTTTATTGAAAACTTACTTAGCTTTTATGCAAACTTTTTCACACACAGATTTTACCCTATGTAATATGCAGTTGTCGCACAAACAGATCTTGCAGAACATTATGGTAATAGCCATAGGAAAACGAAAGAAGATAGACTTCCATGAAAAATAAACTTCACAACTTTATTGAAAATATACTTAGCTTTTATGCAACTTTCTTCACAAGTGGATATTATCGTTTTTAAATATTATTTCATACTTTCCTCAATCTGCCCCGTCCGTCAAATCATAGCTCATATCAAGAAAATCTAATATCTTCGCCTCCTGGACTGTCCCATCCAGAAGAATTGTCATCCAATTGCTTTTATCCATGTAATATCCCGGCAGAAAGCCTTTCATGTGTGTCATAACACTTATCATATCCGGCTTACATTTTGCAATCATAATATCAACCCTATCTTGTGTATCCAATCCGATTTTAAAGCCTTCCAAATTCATAAATACTGCGTACCATTTTCCATTGTCATTACGAAGTATTGCACTATCTGGTAAATCATTCCACAGATATTCTGGAATTGTTCCATATTGTTTTTTTACATATTGAAATATAGTGTCTCTGTACATACTGTGTATACCTCTGATCCTGTAATTTCATATTTGAATATAATCATATCATATTTTCCTCATATACAGTTATTTAAGATTTAGCGTATTACTATTGGAATGCTCAAAATAAAAAGATGCAGAAATGTATAATTGTTGATAATATACATCTCTGCATCTTTGGGATTTTAACTTTCATGAACAGCATATTCCGCACTAATATGGAGGAATATTATTCTATTTATGTCTAGTTTCATACGGCACACCATTCATAGAATAATTAGAATTAACCTGCATGATGCAAATTCTCTCTATTTTTCTTTTTTATCGACAAGCATCTAATAATGTTCCACATTTTCTGCCAGAAATAATACTTTTTGTCCCAAAAGCAAAAAAGACTTGCTACTCTGAAAAGATTTTCTTATATTTATTCTGCTTTTTCCAACATAACATTTAGTTCATCACTTTTCCCTATCAAATCATCATATCTCCCTAAATCTGCAACCACTCCCTCCTTCAGTACAACGATCTGATCCACTTTGCTCAATATCTCTTTCTTATGTGTTATCACTATCACTGTTTTGTCTTTTAGCCGAGTATCAAGCAGTCCGTTTATCTGCTGTTCTGAATAAGCATCTGTGTTTGAAGTAGCTTCATCAAATATAATAATCGGCTTGTCATGCACCAATGCCCTTGCAAGGGCTATTTTCTGCTTTTGCCCGCCGGAGAGCATTGCCCCATTCTGTCCTACCACATGATCTAAGGAAACCTCTTTTATAAAATCTTCAAGTCCGCTGTCCTTGCAGGCAGCTTCTATCACCGTATCATCTATTTGTTTATACAGACAGATATTATTCCTTATTGTGTCATTGAATAAATAGATTTGTTGGCTCACAACCGATACCATATTTCGGTATTCTGGCAATGGCAGCTCTGAAATATTTTCTGCTCCCAACAGTATTTCACCACTTGTCGGCTCATACATTCTCGTAAGAAGATTGATGATTGTCGTCTTTCCCGAACCATTGCGCCCAATTATAGCTGTCTTGCTGGATTTTGCAAATAATATATCAATATTCTTCAAAATGCACTTATCCCTTTCATACACAAAAGAAACCTTCTGCAATCTCAAATCATTTGGACATAGATCCGTTTTCTTTCCATTATCCGTTTCTTCTTCCAATTCCATAAACGCATAATATCTTTTTGTTGACGGAATAATCCCTGATAACAGGTATCCTATATTTAGGATTGCAGAAATCGGTCCGGTAACATAAGCACTATATGTAATGAAAGCGAACACACTACCTACTGAAAGTTTCATATCAAACACTAAATTTGCGCCCAGTATATATAACAATGTAGAAAGAAACTGTACCATGATACTATCTATTATCGTATTCCACTGCCCTAACATATTCATCTGCTTTTGTTTCTCTATAATATTGTTCTGGTTAAGTACAAACTCCTCATGCTTTTTATCCAAGATATTAAACAGCTTGACTTCTCGTACCCCTCCAACAGTATCTCCAAACCATTTTGCGTACTCCTGATTCCTTTTTATGAACTCGTCCATAATCTGTTTTTGCTTTTTTGCAAAGTATTTCATTACCACACACTTAATAGGTATAAACAGAAGAACCAGTACCGTCATTCTGAAATCTATTATGAATAAACCTATTATGCCGCCTGTCATGCTAAACGCCTGCGTAATTACGAAAAAAACACTGCTGTCAGCAATAGATGTCATCTGGTTAATATCCGTGTTGATATTATTCAAAGTCTCCGCATAGTTTGTGTTATTGAAATAGTTTACCCGCAGCTTCATAAGATGTGAAAAAGACTGTTCCGAAAGAAAATATTGTATCTTTGCTGAAATATCTACACGTTTCTTTTCCTTGACTATATCTATGAGGGAATTTATAGTGTAGATTACCATAGACACCAAGACCAGCTCTATCAATAATTTCTTATTTCCGCCAATAAAGCCATCGTCCATGATTCGCCTGCTGATCAGCGGAACGCATAGATTTAACCCGGTAGAAACAAGCAGACAACCGACAATTACAACTATTGTTTTTTTGTATCTGCCTAGTAACAGAAGTAATCTTTTTACAGCCTCTTTGTTATCCATCTTCTTCCTCCGTCAGTTTCGCTTCTATAATATGATATATTTTCTCAACATCTTTTCTGTCAATCAGTCCAGATATTTTTTTCTCAATCTTTTCTCCTTCAAAAGAAAACCGGACAATATTTATATCTCCCTCATTGCAAAGACTGATCTGTACATCACAATCAGGATATACTTTCAAATATTTATCCTGTTCTTCCACCGGAATGCACCATATGACCAAATCACTCTGTTTATAAAAAGTCTGGCTCTCTATAAAATTTTTCCAAGCATCAATATCTGATACTGGCTCCGGCATATATTCTAATGCATATAATACACACTCCGGCTCCATTCCTATTGTATATGCGTTATAACCACCATTAGCAAATGCCCTCTTTAGTTCTGTGAGTATATAGAACTTGTCTATTACATCTTCCACTGCCAGTATCACTACCGGAACTTCAAGACCATTTCCCTGATAATGATTATGCTTAATTTGCCGTTGCCTTGTTTCCTTGCTCCAAATGAACCCCTGAACATCTATATTATGAATATCCTCATGACCAAGATATATTAAGTTCTTATTCCTTATATCCAAATTTTCTAATTCTGCCATAGAATAAGCTATTACAGTATCTATTTTCCCCTGTATTTCATCATACACCCCTGTAACTGTTTCAAAATAATACTCTGCCCTGCTCATAGTTCCTCTGCCCGATATATACGCCCTGTAAATCCAGTCCGGCTCATAACTATCCACTGTCATTTCAATATGGCTTTGCTCTTTAGCATATCTCTTTAATTTTACTATATCGAGAGTTTTGTCATTGCTTAGTTTATTTGCAATCAATGCACATATATAAGGAGCTGCATAGCTGTTACTCGGTGAAGTTTTGTGTTCCTTATTTTCTAACATAATTATATGTTCTGAAATTGTAACTGTATCTATCCCTAAATGTATATAATCTTTGGAATAGGATAGAGGACTTTCCACATTTGCAACACCTATAACATTAGTAAAACTTGCCGGGAAAGTAAAATATCCTATATTCGATATAGCCGCAACAAATACCAGTCCTTTATATGTATACCTATTAATTAGTTTTTTTAAAATATCTTTTTCTTTAAAATGTGTAGTCCCCAAACTAAGATTGACAATTTTTATATTATTTTTGCAACACCATTCTAAAGCAGGCTCTAGCTTTTCAACCCCACCTGTTCCGTTCTGATTAAGAATGCGAATACTGTTAAACACAGCATCAGGACAATACTTTTCTATTATTATAGCACATATTGTACCATGAAGAAAATCACTAGCTTTCGACATCGAGCGTTCTTCAATAAAATCATTATTTTCATCCACTTCAAACCGATTTCTAATTTTTTTCCTATCCAATAGCTTTTCATTTAATCCGCTATCTATTACAGCAATTTGAATTTCAAGACTCATACCGCACCTCTACAAATAAAAGGACATAAATCTCAATCAACCTACTTTTTGATAGAAGATAAACGCCCTTATTACATACTATTGACTATAAAATAACAGATTCCGTTTTAGTCTTAAAACTCCTTAATCATCTTTCTTTTGAAGTACCTCACAAATAATGTTTGTGACATTATCTAGTGTATTAAATTTCCCCTCTTGTATATATGAGGACGGAATCTGCAAATTAAATTCTTTCTCAACAGCATACAAATAAGCAACTACATCTCCCGGCAATAATCCCATTTTACTACCAAAGAAATTATCAGTGCAATAACTATCCTGAATCTTGCTTTCATCTTTCTGAAATAAATCAAAAAAAACTTTTTTGACTTTAGCCCTTATATTTTCAGCATCCACATTCTTCTCCTCCCTTCTTAACTTACAGTTCCAAAATCACTTTCACTCAGTTTATTTACAATATAACTATACATCTCTAAAGCACTTGTAACGTTCAACGAGTTGTAAATTGGGATTTCAGTATCTCTCTTTAAATCCTCTATCCTTTTATCCACCAAGTCTGCACCTGTTGTTATAAAAGACAATTTCTTTTCTTCTTTGCTCCTTGCTACATCAAAATGTTTGTTTGCCATGTTAAAGCAATCAACCTGCATATCTAACTTATATTTTGATGATGTCTGTATCATTTTAAGGAAACCGGAATCATAACCTTCATATGGAACACACATGATAGCTGTATCTGGTCTAACGGCATTTGCAATCTCAAAGGCAGTTATGCCAAAATTATTTGTAATTGTTTCATTGAATACCATTGTGGCTCCCGGCACACCAATAATAAAAATATCGGGCTTTTCCTGTAGTTCAATGCTTTTACAAATTCGATTGAACCATACAATCTTGTCAGCTTCACTCAATTGATTTGCGTACATAAATTCAGGTATTGCATGAAAACCAAATAACTCACAATATTCTTTTGTTCCAATCTGGCTAACTTTATATCCTTCTTCCTGCAGAAATTTTCTCAGCCCTAATTGCACATCAAATTTATTAGTATTTTCAATAACACTGGCTACAAAGACCACTGGAACGGATAATGGTATAATTTCATGCTCAAATAATTTATCTGTATCCATTCTCCGATTTGTAAGAACAACACATTTTACGTTCTTTTTTTTACACGTTTCTTCTGCTTCTTTCTTCTGTTGCTGAGAAATATTATATAAAAAAATAACATTTTTCCCACATTCTGCTGCAAGCTTTACTTGTGGCATTATAAATGTATCAAAATCACTAGATGACTCACATACTAACAAATCATCAAAATTTATTTCACTTATTTTCTTATCTGAGATAACAATCCCTGTATTTTCTCCTCCATATGCATATGCAGCATCTTTTCCTTGTAATCCATAACCAATTGGAGACACGCAAGCCACAATTTCATGGTTTAACAACAACTCTCTATTTCGTACAAGAGAAGCACATTCTGCATTATAAGGGAAAATTATAGCTTTCCTTTTCATAATATCTCCTTCTCTAAACAAACAATTTTTCCTTATCAAAATTACATCCTAAATCTCTCATAACACAATAATCTCTCATCATGTTATCTATGTGACCACGAATTAATGCACAGTTTTGTAACTTTTTTTCAGCAGACAGTTCTTCCAAATTATCTGCTTGAACTGCACAAGCAGAACAAAACCTAAATGCCCAACATTGCTTGCATTCTTTTTCAGTTAATTTTCCAATATTCAATAAAGCTCTAGCTTTATCAATATCAAAACCTGTATCTATATGTCCCATTCTTACTGCCTTTGACGCTTCGCTCACTCGTTCACAAGGATATAAGTTTCCTTCTACATCAACAAATAGTCTCTGTATACCTGGTACACATGGTCCAGAATGATGATCTCTTTTTATTGTTAAAGAAGATGGCATTTTTGTTTTATCATGTATTTCCTTCAAACTATGAAAACCATGTGAAACAAGTTTTGATACGCTTCCATTCTCCAATCTTCCTAATTTTTGAAGATACATTTTAAATATTTCATAACTAAATTTTTCCCTATACTCTTCATCTGTTGCCACTTCATCCTTACGATAATATTCAGAAATAAGATTTGCCTGTATATAAAAGTCTTTAACTGTTTTATAATCAGAAAAGAAATTACTAGTACAATCAAAATCTGTAGTCGGATCTATAACAGCATTAATATGTACTCTTTCCATATAATCTGGATACTGTGTTTGTATTTTTTCAAGAATTTGCATTACTACACTAAATGTACCAGCACCATTTGCAGCAAATACTCTATTTTTATCATGAGCCTGTCGATCTCCATCTAAACTCACCGTTAAGCTAAACTCATTATCATATAGAAATTTCAAAACTTCATCTGTTATAAGTGTTGTATTTGAAGTTATATTAAACATCAATTCTTTACCTATGCTCTTTTTCTTTGCATACTTAACACATTCCTTTATCAAATCTAATTCAAGTAATGGTTCTCCACCGTAAAATCCAAGAGAAACCCTATCACGATCTATAGAATGATCAAAAAGAAAATCAATTGCCTTAAATGCAATTTCCTTACTCATTCTCTTACTACTATGGACACGATTATCATAACTACCAGAATAAGCACAATATTTACAACGCAAATTGCACCCCTGTGTGACTTGTAACGCAATTGTACCTATACAACGCTCCAAAGAATATTCCAATGTAGAATCCATCGGATGCACCATTTCAAAATCTGCTCTATCTTTTAAATATCCTCTATCTCTTAATTTTTCTATAGCTGGTGTGATCTCTTTATATCCACTTTGCATATATTTCTCAAGTTCAAAATACAAATCCTCTTTAAGATTTATAATTACATTTGTATTTGCATCAAACATATACCTCTTCCCACCAGCAGTAAATGTATGAAAAACCGGCATACTATTTCCTCCCTAATTATTAAACAGGCATGACAATATGCCCAAAGCATATTGTCATACCCATCTTCCGCTGCATTGCTATGTTCTTACACCATACGAATTGCTACAAAGTCCATGTAAAATTGGGTGTATCTAGCCTGAAACAAAGCTGCTGAATTATTTGTCTGTCCAGTGCTACAAGAGCAAGTTCCATAACAACTGCAACTGCAACTGCAATATGCCTCCAATGTTTCCTGCATAACATCGCTACGCTTTACCAACTTCTTCATATTCTCACCTCCTTTCAGCGCATAATATTATATATCAATTATTATAAGTTGATATAGTCAGTAAAGTCCTCAATTATCAATTGTACTTTTTATTATGTTTTCATTAAAAGTATTGGCAATATTTTCATAAGCAGCTATGGCAACCGCCCTATCTACTTCCGATAATACATTAACAGCCGATATATTATCATCAAAAGCCGCATCTTTTTTACTCTTTTGCATATTAATCTCTTCTATCTGTCTGCGCTTTTCTGCCGCCTCCTCACTGCGCTCTAAATATTGTCTACGCCGTTTAGCCTTCTCTTCATCTTCAGCTTTCATTTGCGCCTCTATCTTTGCTTTTTTTTCTGGTGAAACATCTCCACAAACATAATAGTGTGCAGTTCCATCCGGGTGAATAACCATACCATAAGATTGAATCTCAAACCCCCCGACTGCCATCTGCGCCTTCACAGTTGACTGCGAAGCAAAAAAATCCTGTATCATCTTTTCGTAATAAGCTGCTTTTTGGGGATCATTTGCCATTGTTTCCAAAACATTGGGTGCAATCACAATATTATTCATCCCATATGTCCCCGTCCCCAATGAATCCATACTCTTTTGATCACTTCCAACATTTTGGATCATTATATTCCCATATTTAGCCTTTAAATATTCAGTGTAGGTATCTACTTTTGAAACACTATTTTCATTTGGCTTCTGTACTTTCTCTGTATTATCACCCTCTTTAGCAGATAAAATCTTATTGAAATCTAAATGATTGGCTTGCCCTGTCGTCTTATTCTGTTGATACCTATAATTCTGATTATAAGCATTAACTGAATTTTCAACGCCTAATCCCATATTAACTCCTTTCCACGGTTCTTCTGTCAGTCAGAACCGTACCTGCTCTCTCCATCCGAAGCCCAAGCAGTAACCTTTAATTGATTTATTGGAGTAAGATAACCCTTTTGGAGTTATCTTACTGCCGCCTTCTGTGCATTTCGTATAACATCTGGCATAATTGCTAAATTTTCCTCAAGCCATTTCGCAGTTTTTTCATCTCCACATGCCTTTCGCATTACACTTCCGTCAATCAATACAGAAGCATTTTTGCATGGAGTTAAACATTTATACTTGTTAGTCAAATACTTTGAATAGTCTGATACATTTTTAAACTTATTGGCTGAATTCATAGTGTATCCTGCATAATAATTTGAATTTATCGCCACTGACATATTCTATCCCTCCTTTTTTTAGTTATTAAAACCTTTCCATAGCACATCAGGAACATTTTAGCGTCTACCGTTTTAATATAACATGAAATCTATACTTTTCAATCAGCATTGCAGAAAGTGACCTATTTTTGCAGAAAACGACCATCCAAATAAATTACTCCTCATAAATCAAACCTAAAGTTCAATCAAGGTATTTTTTACAAAGCAAATAAATCTATTGTTTTTAGTCCATTCTGGTTATTTCTTGAAACATCCTCCAGATCATAAACTGTTTCAGACAAATAAAAAGGACGCAGGATTTTACTCCCACGCCCCTAAACTTATCTGGCTTTATCTTCCCTGACTTTTGGCAGCTCCTTCCCTGCCGTTTCCTGCTTTGCCTCCGATGTTTTTCTTGCCTCAAAAGCATCTGCATTATACTTGTACTCCTGTGGTTCAGCTACCATCGGTGAGTAGATGATCTCTCTTTCTGTATCCGGTGCTTTCTGATCCTTATCCTTTGTGTGCTCCATACGCTTTTCCTTATCAAACTGCACATTCATAACCAGATTATCCAGCTTATCAATCGAGGCATCCAGCTGCAGCTCCATTGATACAAGCAGTTTTTTCACTGCTTTCATAGGGGCAAGTACCGCCTTTGTGAAAGGGTGTTTCTGTTCCTTCTGCGAATAATCCACCTCCGGCTTATCTGCAAAGGTATGGAACGCATTGTTTATGGTCTGACCAGCTTCACGGAGTCCCTTTGCAAGAAGTGCTGTCCTTGCAATATCCCTGTCTGTAGATACAATCATATCTTTTACCGCTGTTCTGACATTGAGAAGTCTTTTCTTGATTCCTACAAATTCTGTCACCCTGTAAAGTGCCGCTCTTCCCTTTTCCTTTGCTTCATCAACTATGCTTTTTGCTGTAGATTTGACCTGTGCTTTCACTTCCAATACCTGCGACTTTATCTGCTCACATCTGGTATTAAGTCGCTCCTTTGCTTCTGACAATGCCTTTTTTGCATTATTGACAAAAGTATCTTCCTGCATTTCTTTAATCTGGTTCTGCATATTAGTGAGTTCTTCCGTCATGGAATCAATCTTTTTCTCCAGTCCATCCACATAGCTGCATATCTCAAATACATCGTTTGCCTGCTCTTTCATGGCATTTTTCTTTAATAAGTCGAGAAGTTCTCTTATGACCTCCTCATTGGTAAGTGTTTTTCCTGCTTCCATATCCATTCTGTTTCCTCCATTCTGTAAATGGGGCAGCCTTGGCCGCCCCTGTACTCTGATTACTGATTATCGAAAGGGTGTTGCCTCTTTGTCCTTCTCTTTATCGGGATTGCCATGATGTTTCTCTGCACTCTCCCTCGCCTTTTCGTTGCTCTTATCCTTTGCTTTCTCATATTCCGAGATAATCTCATTATAGAGTTTTTCCCTGAAATCCTTTGTAACCGGATAGCAGACATCCTGATAGATTGGCTTGCCGTGCTCGTCCACCTGCTTTGTCTTATAAGAAGGCATTGATACAAAGATTTTTTCTTTGCCTTGCACGATATTGATGTTATTAACAATGAAACTGTTTTCAAAGTAAATTCGGGCAAGTCCTTTGATGTTACTGCCTTCCCTCTCATAAGGTGTCACAGTTACGGAAAACTCCGGCATTTCCTGTGTACGCTCCTGCTTCTGTGTCTCCT